>Ga0209705_10000200_pt1 | contig 31458 bp, 35 predicted proteins | sample PPLLaktember2015_5_FD_187262 | JGI IMG/M metagenome (GOLD analysis project Ga0209705, IMG submission 187262) | Freshwater sediment microbial communities from Prairie Pothole Lake near Jamestown, North Dakota, USA - PPLs Lake P8 Core (1) Depth... | ecosystem: Environmental > Aquatic > Freshwater... | reverse complement strand
AGCGGTCCCATCAAGATGAGGCGGGATGAGACTGCCGTGGACTTCGCGACGCGGATCGGCCCCGAGCTCGACCGGACGGTGCTCGCCATTCAAGGTCCGCCCGGTGCCGGGAAGACACGCACCGGCGCGCACATGATCTGCGAGCTCGTCCGGCGCGGTCTGAAAGTGGGCGTGACCGCGCTGAGCCACAAGGTGATCCGCCACCTGCTGGACAAGGTGCTGGAGGAAGCGGGGCGGACCGGATGCCCGGTTCGTTGTGTGCAAAAGGTGGACGAGCGCAGCGGGGCACACGGTGCCATCGAGGAAGTGAAGCAACCCGGTCAGGTGCTCGACCGATTGCGCAACGGTCGGGCGAACGTTGGGGCGGGCACCGCATGGGAGTGGGCGCGCGAGGAGTATCACGGCGCCGTCGACGTGCTCTTCGTCGACGAGGCGGGGCAGATGTCGCTCGCCAATGTGCTGGCCGTTTCGCAGGCTGCGGGGAGTGTCGTTCTGCTGGGCGATCCGCAGCAGCTCGAGCAGCCGCAGCAGGGCTCGCATCCGGGAGGCACCGACGTCTCGGCGCTCGATCATATCCTCCAGGGCCACAAGACGATTCCGGTCGAGCGCGGGATCTTCCTGCCGGAAACCTGGAGGCTGGCGCCGAGCATCTGTGGCTTCACGTCCGAGGTGTTCTACGAAGGACGGCTTCACCCGCGTGTCGGGCTCGAGCATCAGAAACTTACGGGCGCAGCGCCCTTCGAAGGGGCCGGCCTGTGGGCGGTTCACGTCGCTCACGAAGGCAACCAGAACAGCTCGATCGAAGAGGTGGAGGCGGTCGATCGCATCGTGGCGATTCTCCTGGGCGAAGGTTCCCGGTGGATCGACAGCGAGGGGAAGGCCGCAGCGATGACCGGAGAGGATATCCTCGTCGTTGCGCCGTACAACGCGCACGTGGCGGTGCTCGGTGAGCGGCTCGCGGCGAGAGGCGTGCGCGTGGGGACGGTCGATCGCTTCCAGGGACAGCAGGCGCCGGTGGTCATCTACTCGATGGCCACGTCGACGCCGGAAGATGCCCCGCGGGGCATGGAGTTTCTCTATAGCCTCAATCGGCTGAACGTGGCGACCTCACGCGCGCAATGCGCCTGCATCCTGGTCGCCAGCCCCCGGCTGTTCGAGCCTGAGTGCCAGAGCCCGCGGCAGATGCAGCTCGCGAATGCGCTGTGCCGGTATGCGGAGATGGCGAGGGTGGTCGAGTTGTGATGAGGGGAGCGGAGCCGGGGTGGAGGCGGGAGGGTCGCACTCAGATCTGGGTGTGCCAGTGGCGGCGACAGAGGGGTCGTGGGACCTACCGGAGCTTTAGCTTCGAAACCATTTCCTTGACGCTCAATACGCTTGTCACGCCATGTCGCTTGAGTGACAAGAGCCCAGACTTGTCGCCCGTGACGAGGTACTCCGCGCTCGACTCTTCTGCGATCGCGAGCAAGAAATTATCGGCTGGGTCCGTTGCGACCTCGATTTCAGGCGGGCGCTCCACCAGCGATGCCCGTTCCCGAATCCGATTGATGAGCCAGCCGACCTCCGCGGGTTCCAGAAAGCGGCGAAGTCGAGGGTAACGGGAGGCTCGCGTCAACTCGTCGAGCTGCTCGCGGCTCGAAATGAGCTCGAACCGGCCATCAAGCCAGGCGCGGACGAGCTTGTAGGGATTGGAATCGATTCGGATCAACGCGCTCAGCAGGACGTTGCTGTCCAGGACCACGCGCATCGATTCTTACTAGCGCTTGCGCTTTCGTGTGGACTTGGGGCGGGGTGCCTTTGTCTCGCCCCACATCTCGGCGCGGACCTGCCGCAGCGCATCCTCTATAGCGCCCTCGACCTCCTCGTCCGGAACGTCTGCGTTGCGAGCCTGGACGCTGGCCACGGTCTGGGCGAAGACCTCCTTCTGGACAGCGCGCTCGATGAACTTCGAGAGGTCGCCCTTCTTCATGCCGCGCTGCGCCAGGAAGGAGCGCAGGGAAATATCGGTATCTCTCGATACTTTCACGGTCCAGCGGACAACGTCGTCGGTTTCGGCCATATGTACAGCTATGTGGATAAGCGTCTAAGCGCTTAGACTACGCTGAAAGCAAAGCGCGTGCAACCATGGGCAAATCCAGGCTCCCGGCGGAGGCCCCGCGGGTCAGTACTTCCGAAACAGTCCCACCACCACCCCGAAGATCTCGAGGTCGCCCTTGGGACGAATGACGGGGTAGGCCTTGTTCTCGGGGCGCAAGACGATCTGGCCCTTTTCCCGGCTTAGCCGCTTCAAGGTGAACGGCCGCGAGCCCCATGACGCCCAGCTCGAAGCCCGGGCCGCGCCCATTGGCCGCGCTGGCGGCGAGGATCCAGGCCAGCGCATAGGCGTAACCGATGTTGAATGGCGCGGCCGGGCTTGGCACGAAGAGGGCGAACGAATCGCGCACTTCTTCATGGCTATGTGACGCACCTGGCCGTCTTCGAAGGTAACTATCCGAACAGCTTTTCTAGCAGTGCCTCGCGCGACAGCTTCAGGTGAGTAGCAACGTCGCTGAGAATGGCTGCGAGAGTTCCTACCTTCAACGGATCGTGGGCAGGGACCGTGATATGGTGCTGGGAGGGGGTATCGATGGTTAGCCGAATGTGGCTTCCGGTTTGCCGCGTGACCTGGTAGCCGATGCGCGATAGCGCCTTGGCGAGCTCCGCCCCCGACAGGTCACGGGGCAGTTTCATGCGGGGATGACTTCGTCTCGCACGAAGTGAAGGCGGATGAGCTTGGGAGCGGCACCTTCCTCGAAGTGACATCGGACCGCATCGCGGACCTGTGCGTGTAGCTCTTCGAGGCTTTCCGCTTGCGTGAAGATGGATTCACCCAGCGCCCGTGCTAGGAGGCCGCCCTCTGGTGCTTCCTCCACGACGAATATGATCTCACTCATGTGTCACCTCTTCTGGCCCCACATCTTAGCCCAGGTCGCACGGTGACGCCATATCGAGGATATGGCCAACCAGGAAGATTGGGGTCAGGCCTATACTTTACACTTGCCCCCCAACTCCATCGTCATCACGCTCCGGAAGCAGGCCACGGCTGAGCAACCGATCGGTCCCGCCACTTCATCCTTTGGCGATGAGCGCGATCTGATCCGCGAAGTTGACCTGGCTGTCGTCCTCTGGCGCGTAGCCGATCACGCGGCGCGCGTTGGCGATGCTCCAGAAGTTGTGGGTGTTACCGCTCACACCGTAGAAGATCTGGAACGGCACCCCGTGCTCGTTGGTGATGTCCGGCGCCTCGATGCTCTTGATGACCAGCTGCGCCTGGTCGCGCCGGCTGAGGTAGGCACCCAGGCCGCGATGCATCTTCTTGATGTCGCCGGGCTTGATGTTGGGGAGATCGGCGTCGTCGCGCGGGCCGCCGATGCGCAGCTGCACGACTTCCAGCTTGCCCGGCAGGCCCTGTCCGGTGGCAAACACGAAGCCCAGGTGCTCGTAGGCCGCCTTGGCCCAGCCGTACCAGTTGTCCGACAGCGGCGGCATGTCGGGTGTCACGTAGTCCCAGCGGTCGGACCAGATCAGGCGCTCGTAGAAATCGGCGGCGTGATTCGAGCTGGCCACTACGACGCGCTTCACGCCCATTTCCAGCGCGGTGCGGTAGACGTTGTACGCCATCGCCACGTTCGCGAGCTCGGAGCGGAACTTCGGGTCGCTGTTGTCCAGGAAGGTGGTCGCGTCCAGTCCCGGCGCCTTGACGAAAGCGGAATGGTACACCGCGTGCGCACCCTGGAAGTGGTGACGGTAGGTGTCGCGGTTCTCGTTGGTCAGGTCGCACACCTTGACTCCAGGCACCTCGTGCCCGTCGCTGCGCCGGGTCGTCACGTCCAGCGCCACCACGTCGTAGCGCTCGTTCAGCTCTTCCCAGTTGCGCTGCACGATGTATCCGCACGCGCCGGTGATCACTACTCGCTTCTTCGTCATCGTTTGCTCCTCGGCTGTGGCGCAAAGAATAAGGGCCGGATCGGCGCCGGACGTCCGGGACTGCAGGGAGGACGGCAACCGTATCACAGACGGCCAGAGCTGGCCGGGGGACATAGACCTCGCTCTGTCTGTCGGAGACTGGAACCAGTACGGGGAGTTTGCCTCACGCTGCCTGCGTCGCTAAATCTGCACGCGGCACATGCAGCTCGCGAATGCGCTGTGCCGGTGTGTGGGGATGGCGAAGAGGGCGCAGCTTGGCCTCGTAGAATGACACGACCTTCGTGTTACACTGCTGCGGTGTATTTCCGGATAGCGCATTCCTGCCATGAAGAACGTCACCATCACCCTCGACGAGAAAACCGCCGCCTGGGCCAGGGTCTATGCGGCCAAGCACAATACGAGCGTGTCGCGGATAGTGGGCGAGATGCTCCAGCAGCGCATGCGGGAAGCCCACGAGTACGATGAGGCAATGCGCCGCTTTCTGGCGAAGAAGCCGGTCCGGCTGAAACGGACAGGCACGCGTTACGCGGCGCGAGACGACCTGCATGACCGCTCCCGTCTTCGTTGACACGAACGTTCTGTTGTACGCGCGCGATGCAGGCGAAACAGGCAAGCAGCCACGTGCCGCCGCCTGGCTGGAGTACCTTTGGCGTGAACAGCTCGGCCGCACCAGCATTCAAGTCTTGTCGGAATACTACGTCAATGTGACCCGTAAGCTCTCCCCGGGTCTGGCGCCGGACGAGGCGTGGGATGACGTCCAGGCGTTGCTCACCTGGCATCCGCAGCCGGTCGACGATGTGCTGTTGCGGCGTGGAAGGGAAGTCGAGGTTCGATATCGGCTGAGCTGGTGGGACAGCCTGGTGGTGGGCGCGGCCCAGTTGCAGGGCTGCACGGTACTCTTGACCGAGGATCTCCAGGACGGTGCGGTGTTTGGTGGCGTTGCGGTGCGCAGCCCATTTACCCTCGCCATAGAGGAGGCGGCAGCGACATACGCCGTCGCGCCGAGCGCGACGAGACGGCATCCGTCACGCGGACGGCCCAAGATTGCCGGGCGCTCAGCGTCCGCCCGATGAGCTCGGAAAACCTGGGTAGTTGTGAGGAGCTGCCAGGTCCTTCGTCCGGGGACGCAAAGGACAGCAGGCGCTGGTGGTCATCTACTCGATGGCCACCTCGACAGCCAAAGATGCCCCGCGAGCCATGGAGTTCCTGTACAGCCTGTACAGCCTGAACGTGGCGACCTCACGCGCGCAATGCGCCTGCATCCTGGTCGCGAGCCCGCGGCTGTTCGAGCCCGAGTGCCAGAGCCCGCGGCAGATGCAGCTCGCGAATGCGCTGTGCCGGTATGCGGAGATGGCGAGGGTGGTCGAACTGGCGAGGTAGGGTTGGTGCGGGGCCGGCTCGAACACGCGATGACGACGCACCTTGGCCGAAAGAGTCCGCAAGAGGCTGACGTCCCGCGCGGCTGATTGGCGCGGGATCAGACCGCCACTATGTTGACGATCTGCTCGAGGCCGGCGAAGTCGGTGGGATTCCTCGTGTAAAGCGGCAGACCATTCGCGGCCGCAGTGGAGGCGATGAGCAGGTCGGCCAGGCGCGTCCGACTGGAGCGTCCCGCCGCTCGGGTCGCAGCGAATATGCGGCCGTAGGTTCGCGCCGCTTCAGTGTCGAACGGGATTGGATCCCACGTTGCAGCAGCCCACTGCAGTCGGTCTTGTCGCCGCGCTCTCTCCTGTTCGTCCTTGGTGGCGTGGGGCCCTGCCGCCAGCTCAGCGAGCGTTACCGCGGCGATAGCGGACTCGTCTGGAAGCAATGCCGGATCGACCAAGTCATGATCGACCACCACGGAGGTGTCGAGCAATCCCCTCGTTGGCTCAGCCATCGACGGATTGGTCTACGACGGCATCCAGGTCAGCGCGCAAGCGATCGGCGTCCACCCGGGGTGCGCGGCGTGCGGCATCCGCAATCATTGCGCGCGTTACAAACCTGCGCGGCGGAAGCGGGCGGAGCTCCGCGACCGGTACCCCGTTTCGACTGATGATGATGACTTGTCCGGCCTGCACGTCGCGAAGGATGGCGCCGGAGTCGTTGCGCAGCTCGCGTTGGGTGATGGTTCTCATCATGGCGAAATAATGTAGCATCTGTAGCACATCGTGGCAAGAACTAATACTCCCACTATATCAATCGCTTAAGTAATCCCCAATCCCCTAGAAGCCAACCTTGCGCGCTGGCTCGGGCGCTTCGCGCCCTTCGCGCTTCCCGAGCGCTCTCGCTGCTCGATCGGGCTAGCGTTGGCGCGACCGCATTCAATCCCCCCGCTTTGGCACCCTGAACATCCATGCCAGCGGCACCGCAACCGCCGCCGCGAGCGCCGACAGCACGAATGCGTTCAGATACCCGCCGATAGCCGCCTGGCGTTGAATCTCGTCCCTCAGCGCGGTGAGACTTCTGGCGTCGTCGGAAGCAAGGCCATCGGCAAGCCTGGAGAAGTTCAGCGCGATGTCCAGCGAGGGGACCGCGGCGGTGAGACCGGCATAGTTCTCCGCCGTCGTTCGCACCAGCACCAGGATGCTCAGGGAAATGAAGAGGCTGCTGCCGAAATTGCGCAGCAGATTGAACACGGCCGAGCCTTGCACGACCAGCGGCGCGGGCAAGGTGGAGAACGCCAGCACGGTCATCGGCGTGTACGCCAGGCCGAAGCCGAATCCCTGCACCAGGTTGGTCCAGTAGATGTCGAAGTCGGACATGTTGAGGTTGAACGTCGTCATCTGCCACACCGCCAGCACTTGCAGCAGCAGGCCGGCGGTGAGCGCGAGGCGTGCGTTGTACCGTGTGGCCCACACGACGACCCCGAAGCTCAGAAAATTGCCCAGGCCCCGGGCGGACATCAGATAGCCGATCGTCGACTCGGGGTAGTTGCGCAGGTCCTGCAGCAGCGGCGGAAACAGCACGACCATCGTGTAACTCAGCGCGCCCATCACGAACACGACCAGCAGGCCGACGCAGAAATTCCAGTCGCGGAACATGCGCGGATCGAGGAAAGGCGTGCGCGACCAGGCCGTGTTTGCGATAAAGACGAGTCCGCCCGTCACCGCGAGAATCAGCTCGATCGTGATCTCCGCGGAGTCGAACCAGTCCAGGTGATGGCCGCGGTCCAGCATCAGTTGCGCGCTGCCCATGCACAGCGCCAGCGCGACGAACCCTGTCGTACCCAGGCGCCCGGCGGTGCCACGCTCCTGCTCGCCGAGCGCGAAGGCCGCCAGGGCGGTGGTCAGTGCTCCGATCGGCACCATCAACAGGAACGCCCAGCGCCAGTTGAGCGATTCGGCCATCACGCCGCCGAGGATGGGCCCCAGCGTCGGGCCCATGACCGCGCCGGTGCCCCACAGCATCAACACCAGGGGATGCATGTGGCGCGGAAAGGTCGCGAGCAGCATGCCTTGCCCCATCGGCATCAACGGCGCACCGAACAGCCCCTGTGCGACCCGCGCGAACAACAGGGTTTCGAGCGAGTCCGCGAGGCCGCACGCGAGAGATGAGAGCGTGAAACCGGCCAGCGCGGTCACCATGACACGGCGCCACCCGAACTTGCCGGCCAGCCAACCGGTGAGCGGCGTGGCCACGGCCGCCGCAGCGAGGAACAGCGTGACGATCCACGCGCCTTCTTCGTGCGTCAGGGACAGGGCGCCGCGGATCTGCGGGATCACGACGTTGGTGGAGGTGATTGCGATGCCGAAGCTGAGCGTGGAGATCTGCACCAGCAGCAGGATCCACCACCGGCGCGAGGTGGTTACCCGAGTCGGGTCGGCTTCCCTGCCGTCGTGATCGTCGACGGTGGATGCCTGTGCATTACGCATCGACGGGGCCGATCGGGCGTGCCCCGGTCATCGTGAATTCCAGGGGGTCATCGTGAATTCCAGGGCTTGGTGGCGCGGCCAGGTCGTTGCGTGAGCGCGTCTGCGCGTTGGTTTTTGGTCGTATGTGCGGAAGTGTACCGGAGACGGGAGGGGCCCAGCACCCAGGTGCGGTCCGACTGTTGCAGCAATGAGGCGGTGAGTCACGTCTCGCTCTGTCAAGGTCTCAAGGCGGCACGCAAAGCCGCAGCTGAGCGCGCGAGCTCGCGCGGCTATCGCTTTGGACGTATGGCTTCGGCCTTAACCTTTATACGGGATCGCGCAACGCGTTCCCGGGATGTTCATCACCGTCGTCTCTGACTAGAGTGGTCGCGCTTATCCGGGGTTCTGACGTGCTTCGCGCTATCAGGAACCCGGCGACAGCCAATGCGTCGCGGCAGCGCGGCGCTCTCTCAACTCATTATCTACGGAGATTCTCATGAAGCAACTGAACGCAATGCAGGAGAAGGTGGTGTTGCTGACTGCCGATCAGGTAGCCCAGGTCGCTGGAGGCATCGGCATCAGCCCCGTCGCACCCCGCAAAGTCCTGCCGCAGGACCTGTACGGCGACACCATGTCCATGGAGGACTACATGGACTGGACCGCGCGCGAACACGATCCCGTGAATGGCGACAGCATCCACGACTTCCCCGGCGGAGCGGGCCGGCAGTAGGGATCTGCGCGAGCCGTCAATCCTTTTCCATCGTCTACTCAGGAGACTTCCATGACCAATTCGTTCACAAGCGATCGCGGTGAGCCCGCGGCCGACGCTCTCAAGTGCGAGGCTGAGCAGGGACGCACCATGCACGTCCTCACCCCCGCCGAGACCGCTCAGGTCAGCGGCGGGGTCTGGCTGCTCTATTGGCTGATTACGCAGCCAGCGTATTAAGCCTTTGGCGCGGCGCTTCCGCCATCGGCTGCAATGTCGGTGGTGGACTGCGCCGTTTCAGTGAGGCCCGGGAGATGGTGCCGAGCAGAGGCGGGGCGGTAGGAGCATGTCAACAACCACCCCACAGCGCCCCGTCGCCTCCGGCGCCACCCCGCCTCGTGAGAGGCGGGAAGAGAGACAGGAGGAACTGTGTTATGAAGCACGAGCGCATACGTAAGCTGTGGGAATGGCTGACATCGCACGCAGCGCGCTGCGCGGCCGGTTGCCAAGCTGGAGCACGGGTACAGCGCGCCACACGCGCTCCGGCCAGAGCCGGAGCGAGGCGCTGGCTGAGCATCATCGCGGTTGCCGCCATCTGGCCGGCCTACGCGAAAGAGGTGCCCGTGGACGAGCCCGGATCCCCGCCGCAGGACAACGCGCAAGGCAAGGCCGCGGTATGCAAGGCGGTCACGGTCACGGGTCACGTCTACTACAACGATCTTCGTAAAGATGGCCGTTTCAGCCAGCGGCGCGACGCGGTCAACGCCACTGGACATGCTAAGCCCTGGACGTCGAAGCCGGCAGCGGGCGACAACATCAACTACCTCGGGCTGCGCGATGCGACCGTCCGGGTGTATTCCTACAACGCGTTCCATCAGCTGAACAACTGCCCGCAGACCAGCCTGGCCGGGAAAGCCACCATCGACCAGGCCGGAAAGTTCGCCTGGTCCGGCAACGTCTGCAACAACTGTCCGGGCATTCCGGCCGGCGCACCGGAGGATTCCGTTGCGCTGATCGCAGAGGTGTCTCTGGAACAATGCGACTCGCCGGGTACACGTTGCTTCTCAGTGCGCGATCCGAAGGGCGAGGGCGAGAAGAATCACTACGACGACAAATGGGACGGGCCGATCTGGGCGCGATGGCTGCGTGGCGCCGAGATGAGCAAACCGCGGACCGTCAGGACAAACGGCACCGTCGACCTCGGTAACGATTACTTCCAGGAGGAAAGCGCCGCACCGGCCGCGGCGAAGGTCGGTGACCTCGCCGCCCAGGCAGCCAACGTCTTCTCCACTATGGTGGACGTGACGCGCAAGGTGCACGTCGAGGGGAAGGTGCCCTTCGATCACGCGCGCTACGGCGAGATCAAGGCCTTCTTCCCGAGCGTGATCGGCGGCGAGCGCGGCGGCGCACATTCGCATCAGGCCGGCCGGTTATGCGTTGGCGCTCCCCAGCTCGGCGCCAGCTACGAGCCCGAAGACTTCAAGGAGTGGTTGAACGGCCCGCGCACCGAGAAATGGACCGGCGGCTACACCGTGAGCGGCGACAGCGATTACGACGCCCGCCATCCCGAGACCTGGCTGCGCGGCGACGAGGCATCCCACGAATACGGCCACCTCGTGCACTACTGGGCCTGGGGCGGAGTCGGCAAGTGGGGGAGCTTCTGCTATGGGGACGATGCCTGCGACGAGCGGGTGGACACGCCGGAGTACACGCTGGCCGCTTTCAAGGAGGGCTGGGCGTCGTTCGGCTCGAACGTGACCTACCAAGACGAGGCGGACGCTCCCGACTCCTGCGCCAAGGTGGAGTCGGATGCAGGGCTGGGTTGCGATCGCACTGCGTCGGGTTCCGCGACGCTGTGCAAGACTGGTCGCCGCTATATCGTGGACGTGAAGCACACCCTGTGCGATTTGTGGGACAGCAATCCGGACCGTGCACGTTGGGGCGCGGAAGTCTATCGCGACGAGACCAGCATCGACCTCGCCACACTGCGGGACGGTCTGGTCAAGCTGTGGAACAGCGCATCGGAGGACGAGCAGAAGGACATCCAGAAGGCCAGTACCCTCGGTCCGCGCGACACGGCGACCGCGCCGCTGGACTTGTGCCGCTTCGTGCCTCAGCTGAAGTCGTCGACCGTCTCGCTCGACGGCTTGAAGGCGACCTTGGGTGTGAACGGCATCGACTGCGGGCTGCAGTAGCGGAGTGAAAAGTCTCTTCTCCTGCCGGAGGAGGGGTGCCTGCGCAGCAGGCGGGGTGGTGGGAGTCTGCCCGAGGAGGGCGGCGCGCCAAACCACCCCGTCGCCTTCGGCGCCACCCCTCCTTGCCGACGTGTTGCGGGAGGCACTGGAGCCGCTGGCAGGCAGAATCAAGGCAGCTTTCGTCTACGGCTCGGTTGCGCGCGGCGACGAGCGTGCCGGCAGTGACGTGGACGTGATGATCGTCGGTGATCCCAAGCTGGCGGATGTGGTGCACGCACTGGCACCGGCGCACGACGCGTTGCGGCGCGAGATCAATCCTAACGTCTACCGCACCTCCGAGTTCGACGCAAAGCTGGCGGAAGGGGAGCCGTTCCTGCAACGGGTGATGGAGGATCGGAAGATCTACCTGATCGGTGGCGAGGATGACCTGAGCCTGCATTTCTCACACCGCCACCCCCGGCGGATGCCAAAGCGCACTGCAAAGAGGCGTTGACGGCGCGAAGAGTGCTGATGGGCGATCGTCGGGCTGCGCGGGCTCTGACGGGTCTAGGGCGGCCATTTGCGGCATGCCCGCCGTGCTCATATGTTCAATATGAGCACGGCGTTCGAGCGGTAACTGCCTCGCCCGATACCCGTCATAGCCTCGCGCCAGTGTGAGAAATGCGGGCTAGGAAAGCTGGGGTCAGGCCTATACCTTATACTTTGGTGCCTGATAGCGGACTCCTATCAACCGCAACAGCCAGGGCTGAAGCATTGGCGGAGAGCCGGCGGCCGGTGCCGAGCAGGGCCGCCTAGGCCCTCTCTGGAATCACTGCAGCATACGTCGAGCCGATCCTCAGCTCGTCGATGAACTTGTTGCCGTCACCTCGGCTGGTGAAAGTGATCGACTCGATATTCGCGAAATCGATACTACACCGGCGGCTGCACTGCTCACATAGCCGGCAACAGTCCTTATGGTCCTTGCGGGGATGGCATTTGTCGGCGCGCTGACATGCCATAGGGTCGAGCCTATACTTTCTACTTGACCCACTCGCTGGTTGCGGCGCGCGCGCCGATGAACATCTCGCCGACCGCGGCGTACTCGGTCGCGTTCGTGCGGATGGTGATGTGCTCGTTGCCACCGAGGATGCCGGCAGGCGAGAGCGGTATACCCGGTGAGAAGTAGAAGGTCATCGTGCTGCCATCGGCGCTTCGGAACCCGAGCGACGGGTCCACGACACCGAGCGAGGTCGGCGACCACGTCACGTCGATCGGATCGGAGAAGCTCGCGCGCGAGAACGACTCGATCACGGCCCCTTCCGAACCGGTGATGTCCCGAAGGTAGCTCACGAACCCGAGCAGGCCGTCGTCGTAATCGATCACGCGGTCCTGGACGTTGCCGGCGATGAACTGGCCGTCGCTGAAGTCGATCCTGAAGGGCCGCAGGGGATCGTCGATCACCGTCCCGGGAACGCCGAACGACTCGATTTCCTTGATCTCGCCGGGTGCGAACGGATTCGCCGCGGCCGGCCCGGACGCAAGGGCAAAAACGACTCCGAGGAGTGTGATCCGTCGAGCTATGTGCCTGGAAAAACGCATAAACACCTCCTTTCGCCCGGTGGGGCGGCACGCAGGATCGCGGGGTGCCCCTGCCGTTTTGAACCATAGGCGAGGGGAAGAGCGTTTTCAAGGCGGGTCGGCGCCTAGGAGCGACCCTGCGGCAGCTTCCGTCGGCCTCGTGAGTCCCGTCGTGAGAAACCGGCCGCTGGCGGAGCCTTTGACTTGCTCATTCCAACCTTCTCGTGCTTGCGCCACCCAAGCCCGGGCGGCTTCGGTGCGTGCTTGCAGGGTACGAAGCGCGTGGCGTTGACGAAATATGGCGAAAGAGGGGTGCCTGGTTCGGCCGGCCCGATCGGCTCCGGCGCGTGCAGATGCGGCGGCGTTGACGCGATAGCTCCCCGTCGCCGACGCGTCTCCCGGAACGTCGGCCAAGTGAGCTGCATCTAAGCACTTTGAGTGAGACCGTTCGGCGTACCAGCCGAATGGACAGACGCAACGCTTCTGCAGCGATGCGAGAGGCTACGTGCGCTGCCGGACGCCTGGTTACGCAAGCTCGGTGTTGCTCTCCAATCCCGGAAACTCCTGAACCGTATGGGGAGGTCACCATGAAACGTCGGTTCCAAATCCTGGCCATGGCCATGCTCGCAACCCTGACCATGGCCGGCCATGACGCCGCGCGATCGGACGATCGCGGGTGGCGCGAAGGCAAATCGCGCCATGACCATGATGATCGGCGCCAGCTCACGAAAATTGACGCGCGAATCGAGAGGCATGCACAGCGAACCTTGGAGGAAGGAAGGCGCATCTTCCGCTTCGATACCTTGGGTGACGAAGCCTTCTGGGGCGATACGATCAAGCTGCACCAGGGGATTCAAGGCCAGCGCTTCGGCGGGGTCGGGCCCGGCGTCAGTCCGAGAACCGCGCTGGCGGTCGGCTTGAAAGTGGACGTCGATGCGCTGCCCGCTGCACTGATCGAGAGGCTGAAGAAAGGACGTGTGGATCTGGATGACCCGGCTACCACGCTCGCCCTGCTGCGGTTGAACGCCGTCATCGGAGTAACCGGATTCTTCGAATCGAGCGGGAGGTTGCGTTCCGTGGGGATTCAATGCGCTCTGTGCCACAGCACCGTGGACAACTCGCTGGCGCCGGGAATCGGCCATCGCCTCGATGGCTGGGCAAACCGCGATCTCAACGTCGGCGCGATCATCAACGTGGCGCCCGATCTCAGCGCCGTGGCCGCGCTGCTGGAGGTCGACGAAGCAACCGTGCGCCAAGTCGTCGCCGCCTGGGGCCCGGGAAAATTCGATGCCGAGCTGTTCCTCGACGGCAAGGCGTTCCGGCCGGACGGCAAGACCGCGGCGACCCTCATCCCACCCGCGTTCGGACTGGCCGGCGTGAACCTCCATACCTGGACCGGTTGGGGCTCGGTGACGCATTGGAATGCTTTCGTCGCCAATCTGGAAATGCACGGCAAGGGTACATTCTTCGACCCGCGCTTGAACGATCCGGTGCAATTCCCGGTCGCGGCGCGAGCCGGCTTTGGCAACGTGCGAAGTGATCCCGATCTCATCAGCGCCAAACTGCCCGCGTTGCATTTCTACCAGCTCGCCATTCCCGCGCCGAAGCCGCCAAAAGGTAGCTTCGATGAGGATGCAGCTGCGCGCGGCAAGCGAATCTTCGAAGGCAAGCGATGCGCTGTCTGTCATGTCCCCCCGACCTACACCGAGCCGGGCTGGAACATGCATACCGCGCAAGAGATCGGTATCGATGACTTTCAGGCGAATCGGGCACCGGACAAGCGCTACCGTACCGCCCCGCTGAAAGGACTATGGACTCACGCCAAAGGTGGCTTCTATCATGACGGACGTTTCGCCACGCTGCACGACGTAGTGAACCACTACAACGCTCACTTCGGGTTGCTGCTTACTGACCAGGAGAAAAACGACTTGGTCGAGTACTTGAGGTCGCTATAGCGGGCAAAGCCGGCAGGACGCTCAGGTCAGAAACGGGAGGGGCGGGCCTATGCTTTGTGCTTGTCCGCGATAGATGTGGGCTTCGGTCAATACTTCCGAAACTGCCCCACCACCACTCCGAAGATCTCGAGGTCGCCCTTCGGACGAATGACGGGGTAGGCTTTGTTCTCCGGGCGCAAGACGATCTGACCCTTCTCGCGGCCCAGCCGCTTCAAGGTGAACTCGTTGTCGATGATGGCGACAACGATGTCCCCCACGTTCGCCGAGTTGCGCTTCTCCACCACCACCGTGTCCCCCGAGTGGATACCCGCGTCGATCATCGAGTCGCCCTTCACCCGGATCAGCACGGTTCTGGCTGGATTCGCCACGAGGCATTCATCGATGCTCAGCGCCTCGTTCCCGCTGTCGAAGGCCATCCCGGGATGCCCGGCGCGCACATGCTCGGCGATCGGGCGTTCGAAGAACCGCTTGCCCGGCTTGAGCCGGCGGTCCGGTGTGGTCTGAACAAAGCCTTCGGCTTTGAGCCGCATCAGCATCTCCGCGACCGAAGCCTTCGAGCGCAGGCCGACCAGTGCGCCGATGGCGGAGTAGGACGGCAGCACGCGGTGTTTGGCGTAGTAGTCCTGCAGCTTCCCAAGGTATTGACCGTCATTGCCCATCGGCCTAGGATACCGAACGATCGTTCGGTAAGCAACGGGAGCTGTCATGGGAAGCGGCCGTGGGTCGGTGCCGGAGACGTATGCCGGCCGGGAACAGGCGTTCCTGGAGCACGAGCTGCTGAAGCCCTACCTCGATAAGGCATCGAGACCGCGGCGGCACGCATCTCGATGGAGGAGAGCTTGATCATACCCAAATTGGGTAGCAACATGCCCAGAATGGGTATGAGAAAGGGTGGTGGCCGCACCCCGAAGCGCCACAGCCTGGCGGACGCGCTTTTCTCGACAACACAGCAGCGTGTATTGGGCCTGCTTTTCGGGCAGCCGGATCGCAGTTTCTATGCGACCGAAATGATTGCTTTGACTGCGGACTGGGGTTTCTTCGAGCCACTGAGATGGAGGACAGAGGTAAGCCATTTGCCAGTGCGGAATGGGAGCAGCTCGTACGTGCTCACGGCGCGCCGCTGTTCCCTGGTGAGGTATAGGAGCAGCGTTGGACCTGCGGCGGTCAGGCATGGGTTCCGGTGATCCGGTCGATTTGTCAGCCGGTTGATGCAGCAGCCGACGGGCTTACATCTTGAAACCGTGCACGGCGTATACTAAAAATATGGGAGCGATCGATATCACGCGGCTTAGCCCTGCGGAGCGGTTGGAGCTGCTGGAGCAGCTCTGGGACAGCCTCTCGGCCACCCCGAATGCATTACCTCTGACAGAAGCCCAGCGCGAAGAGCTCGACCGACGCTTGGATGACCTCGACCGGGAGGGCCCCGGCCGGCATTCCATGGGATGAGGTCATGCAGCGAATTCGCGGCCGTTCGTTGTAATGCACATCGTCGTACCGCCCAGCTGCCGCTGCGGACATCGACGATGCTTACCTCTGGTACGAACGCCAGCGTTCTGGGCTTGGCGAAGAGTTCCTGGCTGCGGTCGAAGCAGCCAAGGAGCGCATCGCTGGCGATCCCGGAAGGTTCCCGGTGGTCCACAGAGAAACCCGACGAGTGCTCCTGCAGCGCTTCCCCTATGCGCTCTACTATCGCGTATTCGGAGATCTCGTTGTCATCGTAGCTTGCATCTACGGACGGCGCGATCCCCGGCGCTGGAAGGGCAGAGCCTGAGGTACGTCTTCCCGGCTGTGACACGTGGCTGAGCATCTACGTCGAGGTTGTCATGAACGATATCGTTTCCCTCCCCAAGAGTCTGCAGAACCGAATTGACAAGCTATCCCGGCTCAGGAGGGTCACTCCGGAGTCTTTGGTTCGGGAATGCATTGCGGATCGTGTCGCTTATCTGGAATGGGAGGAGAGGGTGCTTGCACAGGGTCAGGCCGATCCCGACGCTGGGCGTGTGATGACCACCGGGGATTTGCGTAAGGCTATCTCCGAGCAGCGGCTCCGCCGTGGCCGGAAGTCGACAAGAGCAACTTGAGTGGTCCGTCCGCGCCGCACGCGAAGTGCTGGCGATCGACTCATTGTGAGGGGCCAGATCCCCTGCCGGGGATGCCGGGTAGATCGAAAGCTCGGCACTATGCCGCAACAAACCCGCGCACAAACCGCTCGTACTCGTCGCCCATCGGAATCTGTTCGTCGATTCGCACGCGCCGCCGCAGCGTCTGCGTGCTTTCCCCGGTGAGCGGATTCATGCCCGTCTCCTCCTCCTCGGTCCAGTACAGCCCCGTGCCGCGCCGCTGCCAGACCGGCAGATCGTTGAAGTTGACGCCGCGCTGGAACAGCAGCTCGTTCTGGTAGGCCAATGCTTTGCCGTGGAGCTGGCGCGCTGCTTCCGCTGGACAGCGCCCTTCCTTGCGCAGCAGCCAGTGGCTGGATCGACTATGCTCAGACGGCGCGGGTCTTGGATTCGATAAGCGGAGGGCCGAATGCCGAAGGCACTGAGAGTTTCGCTTTTCGTTCTTGGCGGACTCATTGGGCTCCTGGTCCTCGTCGCGGTGGCAATTCTGGCTCTCGTGGACGCCGATGCCTACAAGCCCCGGCTGGAAGCTGCCGCCTCGAAGGCTTTGGGAATGGAAGTTCACGTCGGCGGCCGCCTGCGGATCAGCTTGTTCCCGGGCTTGCGGGTCACAGCGGAAGACGTACGCATCCGTAACCGTGGGGCGGACATCGTCTCCGCGAAGGAGGCCAGGCTCGGGATCGATCTCCTGGCTCTTCTTTTCAAGGGAATCCGGGTAAGGGAGATCGCGCTGAACAGTGCCAGGATCTCCATCGAGTGGGACCAGGATGGCAAGTTCAACTTCGAAAGACCGGAGGAGGTCAAGGCGACATTGCCCGAACTGGACCTGCCAAGAATTTCTCTCTCGCACGCAACGCTTCTCTATGCGAACAAACAGTCCGGAAACGGATTCGAGGCCGGGGAATGCGACTTGAACGTGCGCCACCTGCGTGGACCGGGAGGAAGGAATGTGGACTTCTTGAAGCACCTTTCCTTCACGGCACAGTTGGGCTGCGTTGAGTTGCGGGCGAAGCGTGTCACCGTGTTCGACTTGAAGTTATCGGTCGCCGGCAAGGACGCAGTGTTCGATCTCGAGCCGGTCACGGTGCGTATGTTCGGTGGGCTGGGCTCGGGAAACGTCCAGGCAGACTTCTCGGGCGCCGTCCCTCTCTACCACGTTCGCTACGCCTTGCCGCAGTTTCGGGTCGAGGAGTTCCTGAAGACACTCTCGCCGGACGGGGCCGTGGAAGGGTCGATGGACTTCTCGGTGAACCTGACGATGCAAGGGAAGGCCGCGGACGAAATGCTGCGGACCGCGGACGGGAAGGGCCTCCCTTCGCGGCGAGAACCTCACGCTCGATGGCTACGACCTCGACCGGGAGCTCGCTCGGTATGAGTCCACCCAGAACTTCAACCTCGTTGACGTGGGCGCCTTGTTTTTCGCCGGCCCCCTCGGCCTGCTGGTTACGAAGGGATACAACTTCGCGAGCCTGTTCCAGCGATCGGGGGGCAGCAGCAGGATCCGGACGCTCGCTTCCGAATGGAAGATCGAACGCGGCGTGGCGCAGGCGGGGGACGTGGCCATGGCGACGAACGAAAACCGCATCGCGCTCAAAGGAGGGCTCGATTTCGTCAACGACCGGTTCGATGATGTGACCGTGGCGCTGATCGACGCCAAGGGGTGCCCCCAGGTCGTGCAGAAGCTCGTCGGCCCCTTCAGCAAACCGGTGGTCGAGAAGCCCAACGTCCTGGTATCCGTCGCCGGTCCGGTGCTCAGGTTGCTGAAGAAGGGGAGGGACCTCTTCCCTGGCGGGCGGTGCGAGGTGTTCTACGCCGGCTCGGTGGCGCCACCGAAATGAACAACCAGGAAGCCGCCGCGGGTAGTGCTCGGAGCCGGTCCGGACTTGGTTCGATGTATAAAGTATAGGCCTGACCCCGTTTACTGGCCCGGCCTGCGGCAGTCCGTGCTGTTCGCGCTGATCTGGGTCGTCGCTTCCGGCTGGCTGCTGAACCGGGAACTGCAGCGGTTTGGACAGCGCGAGTACTGGCAGCCGGAGGCCGTGGTGCCCGAGCCGGTCGATCCCCGCGAGGAGCGCGCTCGCCTGGTCAAAGCGTTGCGCTCAGCAAATGCTTTCGAGCGTTCGGCCGCGCTGAACGCGCTGTGGGGGCGGCGCGGTGAGTTCGAGCACGACTCGAGCTGCTGTCCCGAGCTGGCTCCGGCGCTGGTCGCCACTCTCGAGCACGAGCACCGCCACGCGCGCGACTTCGCTGAATTCGCCCTTGCAACCATGCGCTATGACCGCACACGCATCGTGCCGCAGATCGTGCGGGCGCTCGGGTCGCCGGACCCTGGTGTGCGGCAAAGCGTTGCGGAGACGCTCGGCCGGATCAAGTCGGAGCCGGAGGTCGTCCTGCCCGCGCTGGTCGCTGCGCTGGAGGACCCGGAGCGGCCCGTGCAGCATGCTGCCTGCCATGGGCTGGCTGAATACGCCGAGGCGATGGCGCTTGCCTTCCAGTGCCTTAAAGAGCGGCTCGCCGATCCGGACGAGGAGGTGCGGCACCAGGCCGTCAGCCACCTCTCGCGCATCCAGCTCGACCCGGTGTTTGCGCTCCCGCTGTGGAGCGGGCTGCTCAACGGGCGCGATACGACCTTCACTTACTTCGCTGCCATCGGCTTGATCCATCTCGGGCGCGAGGCGAAGCCGGCGCTGCCGCAGCTGATCGAAGCGCTGCGCAACAAAGGGCACAACGGACGGGTGTTCGTCGTGCGGACGCTGGGGATGCTGGGGGCCGATGCCGCCCCGGCGGTCCCTGATCTGATCGCTGCGCTCGAAGAGCACCGTACCGAGGTGCAACACGACGCGGTCATCGCTCTGCGCGCGATCGGGCCGGCTGCCGCCGAAGCGCTACCCGCTCTGCGCCGGCTCCAACGCGAGGCGTACGACCCTAGTGTCCGTAACTACGCCGCTCTTGCGGTGCGCGACATCGAACGGTAGTAGTGGGATGGACCGCCGGCGCAGGGCGGAGTCCGCAGCCATTATTGAGCCTTGCAGAATCAGGTTACGGGCTTCCACACCACCCCACCGGCTGCGCCGGCACCCCTCCTCGGAGAGGAGGGGAGTGTCTCCCCTCCTTACAAAGGAGGGGTGCCGCCGAAGGCGACGGGGTGGTTGGCTCTGGACGGCTGCGGCTTGAGGGTAATGCATTTGTGCAAGGCTCAATAGCCAACGGCGTGTCAACAGCGAAGGGTTCCCCGATAGCGAAGGCGAAAGCTCGACGCCTGCAGCCCCGAGTGCGTTGTCAGCGTTGCGATCGGGACGGCCGCGCTGCCGCCCAGGCGATTCAAGATCGCGTGAGCAGAGACATACTGCTTGGTATCAGAGTCGTGAGGAAACTCGAATTCACTGCCCGTATCACGACCGACCGCTGCCACGCCGTCAATCCCAAGCCTGGATTCGGTTCCCCTCGACCAGCACCTCGTCTCCGACCTGAAACAGCGCTGGGTAGCTTTGCCGGAACGCTTCCACGGTCCCATCACGCCTGCGAACTTCGATGATCCAGACCTCTTTGCGCTGCTGCACGCTGGAGCTCGGCTGCGTGATGGGGGGAAGATGCGGATCGTACGGGCCGAACGGGGGGTTGCGGCCACGCGCGCTGATGGGGGCGGAGGGCTCCCACGACCCCCGGTGGTGTACAGCCACGACGGTGGCGCAGTTGGAGAGGTCGCAAGGATGCTGCGCGGCGCCTTCTGTCACCTTACCCAGGATCCTGCGCTGCCCTGCGGGTGCAGCATCGTCTGCACGCGCCGCTCCGATCAGAACTGCTCCCGCGATTGCGGCGATCAGAGCGCGCGACATTACACCTCGCTGGGTCATTCTCTCGGACTCCCCGTGACGATTGCATTATTGCACAGCGGAAACGGGGAGAACCACGGATCCGAACGAAGCAGCCTACCGATGAGATGAGAATGAGGAGCGCGCCGTGGTCCCAGCTGTTGACACGCCGTCGGCTAATGGGTGGCCCCTCTGACGTGAGTCCGAAGTATAAAGTATAGGCCTGACCCTTGCCGTGCGCGGAAGATAAAGCGAGCGGCCTAACGGTTCACCGTTTCACGTCGCTTTCGCAACTTGAGGGTGGTCAAGTCGTTCGTCCTCAACCGATCCACCAACAGGTCAGCGAGGGCCCGCACCCGAACGGGCTGCAGCCTTCCCGAAGGAAACACGACGTGCACCGGTATGGAGGGCGGCTCAAAGCGCTCGAGCAGAACGCGAAGCTCGCCTCGCGCCACCAGCTCCTGCACCTGATAGGACAAAGCAACGACGATACCGAGGCCCCGGCGGGCGGCGTCAATCATTGCCGCGCCATGATTTGATGAGAGCGTGCCTTGGACTCGAAACTGCCGAGCCTTGCCGGAAACGTAAAACTCCCAATACGGTGTTGGCGAGAGGGCGCTGAACTGCAGACAGTGGCGCCGCTTTGCTCGCAGCCTCTGTGATGAGCGGCGTAGGCCACGCCGAGCTCAAGGCTGGCGGATCCTACAACAGTCTGCACGCCGGCCTTGGCGCCAAAGGCTACGATGTCGTCAACTACTTCACGGACGGCAAACCCGCTCAAGGCAAGGATACTTACACAGTCGAGTATGCCGGCGTTAAGTGGCAGTTCGTGTCCGGCGAGCATCGCGATCAGTTCAAGACCAACCCACAGAAGTATGTGCCGCAATACGGCGGGTTCTCCTCCTGGGGCGTGGCGAACGGCAAGCTGTTCGACGTCGACCCGGTCAACGGTTGGCGCATCGTCGACGGCAAACTCTACTTGAACTTCAACGCTGACATCCAGAAGGTCTTCGACCGGGATCCGGCCGGGTTCATCACGCGCGCCAACGCGAACTGGCCAAAGCTGTAACTCAGGTCCGAAGGCGGCTGCGGCCGCCTCCGCTTCGCGCGCCATCGTCCGAGGGCTGCTGTGAGCAATCGCTTTGCAGAAATCGCTTTGACTCCCGCTGTAAGGAAGGCGCAGGAAAGGCACGGCAGCCGTGAGCAGAGCGCGCACGTCGAGGCGCGAGGCGCCCCACAGGATCAGTTGGGCCCGGACGAGATGACGTTCATCGCGGAGCGGGATAGCTTCTGCATCGCAACCGTCAGCGAAACGGGTTGGCCCTACATCCAGCATCGCGGTGGGCCGAAGGGTTTCCTGAAGGTGCTCGACCCGCACACCCTGGGGTTCGCCGATTACCGCGGCAACCGGCAATACGTATCGGTAGGGAATCTTGCAGGCAATGATCGGGTTGCGCTGATCCTGATGGACTATGCCAAGGGCCGACGTCTGAAGCTGCTTGGCCGGGCCACGACGGTGGATACGACCGAGGATGAGATGCCGCTTGAACGGCTTAGAGATTCCGATTATCGCGCGCGTGTGGAACGAGGCGTCTTGATCCGGATTGAGGCGTTCGATTGGAACTGCCCGCTGCACATCACGCCGCGCTTCACGATCGAAGAGATCGAAATCGCTCTAGAACCGCTGAGGGCACGCATCCGAGAGTTGGAGCAGCAGGTGGCCAGCCATCAATAGATGAATAGATGGGGTCAGGCCTATACTTTATACTTTCAGGTAGATCAGCAGGCGAGGCGTGACCCGCCTCACGACCGGGCGAACTTGTATGGGCCGCCGCGCTCCAGCGCTCGTCGAAACGCCGGCCGCGACTCGAACCGATCTCTGAACCGCACCAGGTTGGTATATTCCGCGAGCGGGCCCCGCATCGCGCCGGCTTCGACCGGGAAGGAGAGCTGGATGTCCGCCGCCGAGAAGCGGTTGCCGACGAACCAGTCCCGCTCGCCCAGGGCGGCGCTCATGTAGCCGAAGTGATTGTGCAGCTCGCTCTCGATGCGCGCCCAGAGGGGCTCGCCGGCAGCGCCGAGGCGGCCAACGTAGAGCTTCAGCAGCAGCGGCACCATCGCCGAGCCCTCGGCGAAGTGCATCCAGTGCAGATAATCGAGGTAGTCGCGCGAGCCGATGTCGGGCGCCGGGGCCAGGCTGCCGTTGCCATACTTGCGCACAAGGTACTCGACGATCGCACCGGATTCGGCGAGCGCGAGAGTATCGTCGACGATAACCGGAGACTTGCCCAGAGGGTGTACCGCCTTGAGCTCAGGCGGCGCCAGGTTCGTCACCGGATCGCGCCGGTACTGGACGATGTCGTACTCCAAGCCGAGCTCTTCGAGCAGCCACAGGATGCGCTGGGACCTGGAATCGTTGAGGTGGTGGACTGTGATCACGCGGGTGCCCCTTGTCGTTGGGTGAACCGCCATTGTGACACTGGCGTATCCTATTGGGCCTTGCCTATATGCCTTACGCTCAAGCCGCAGTAGTCCAAAGCCAACCACCCCGTCGCCTTCGGCGCCACCCCTCCTTAGTAAGGAGGGGAGAGAAAAGCCTTTTCCCCTCCTGCCCGAGGAGGGGTGTCGCGCGCAGCGTGACGGGGTGGTGTGGAGGTCTGCAACCTCATTCTGCAAGGCTCAATAGTGGCGACGCCTGCGCGGCGTGTAGTCGTCACGGGGCAGCAGAGGCAACAACCCCAGCTCGACCATGAAGATCCGCATCCTGTCCGACCTACACCTGGAGTTCTCGGCCTGGCATCCGCCGTTCGAACCGCCGGAGACCGACGCCGACGTGGTGGTGCTGGCGGGCGATATCGACAACGGCACACAGGCGATCGATTGGGCCGAGCACACCTTCGCGGGCAAGCCGGTGCTCTACGTGCCAGGCAACCACGAATACTACGATGGGGAGATTTCCGCGGTCGCCTCGGCGCTCAGGGCGCGGGCGGCCGCCAGTCCGACGGTGCGCCTGCTCGACAATGACGAGCTGGTGCTCGGGGACGTTCGCTTTCTTGGGACCACGCTGTGGACCGACTTCGAGCTGTTCGGACCGGAAAACGTCCGCGCCGCCATCACCGAGTCGCTGAAATACGTCGTGGACTTTCGCGCGATCCGCCATGGCCTGGCCGCACGGCTGACGCCGGAGCAGACCATCGCCTTCCACCGCGATGCGACGACATTTCTTAGGGATCGACTGGCCGCGCCGTTTGCCGGCAAGACGGTCGTTGTCACCCACCATGCACCGCACCCCGGCAGCGTGCACCCGCGCTGGCAGCGCAACCTGACCAGCGCCGCGTTCGTGTCGGACCTGACCTCGCTACTGGGCGAGCCGCACCTGTGGTTCCACGGCCATACGCATGACAGCTTCGACTTCCAGGTCAACGGCACGCGCATCGTCGCCAACCCGATGGGGTATCGGACCTCGAACTGGCGGCAAAGCCGGGAGAACGGCTCGGCCGCCTGGGTCACCTACGAGAATGCACGCTTCGACCCGGCGCTCGTGATCGAGATCTAGGCTCGCGAATTGACTGCTGAAGGGGTCGGGTCTTGTCCTGTTACCGGGCCTGCTGCGCTTAGCGCCGGTCTTTCGAGAACAAAGAGGTGGCTTTAGCGCGCTAGACCGTCCTTCCGCCCCACGCTCCGGGCTCCAAGGCGGGAGCGTGAGAAAATGGGGTCGAGCCGACCGGACGGAATCACCGATATCGGATATGACAACCAGCAAACAAGAACTGAGTCGTTCCGCCGCTTCCTCCGAGCAAGTGGCTTCGCATGTTGCTGGCACGGCGGCTCGACCCCAACCAGCGCCGCGCATCCTGCGCCGCATCCTGGCGCTGGACGACTTCGAGGACGCCGCGCGCCGGGTTATTCCGCGCCCGATTTTCGGGTACGTTGCGGGCGGCACTGAAACGAACGCGTCGCTGCGCGCGAACCGGGCCGCGTGGGACGAGATCGCCTTCGTTCCCAAGACCCTGGTGGACACGTCCGGACGCACGCACAAGACGACGCTTTTCGGCCAGACCTACGATGCGCCCTTCGGGATCGCGCCGATGGGCGGGACCGCCATGGCCGCCTACCAGGGCGATCTTGTGCTCGCGCGCGCCGCGGCGGCAGCCAACGTTCCGATGATCCTGAGCGGGGCTTCGCTGACGCCCCTGGAGCGGGTCCGCCAAGCGGGGCCGACCACCTGGTTTCAGGCCTACCTTCCGGGCGAGGCCGGTCTCATCACACAGCTTGTCGAGCGAGTGGCGCGTGCCGGCTACGACACGTTCGTTCTCACGGTCGACGGGCCGGTGGCGGCCAACCGCGAGAACAACGTGCGCAGCGGCTTCAACACTCCGCTGCGTCCCTCCCTGCGCCTCGCCTGGGACGGTATCACCCGGCCGCGCTGGCTCTTCGGCATGCTACTGCGCACGCTGTGGCTCGACGGCATGCCGCACTTCGAGAACATGGGCCGGCGCGTTCCCTTTATCTCACGCACCGAGGAGCGCGAGCTCGGCCGGCGCGACAAGCTCTCCTGGAAGCATCTCGAGCTGATTCGGCGCCTGTGGAAGGGGCGTCTGGTGGTGAAGGGCATACTCGACAGAGACGACGCTCGCATCGCCCGCGAGAGCGGCGCCGACGGCATCATCGTCTCGAATCACGGCGGGCGGCAGCTCGACGGTGCCGTTGCGCCGCTGCGCGTCCTGCCCGGGATCTCCGCCCAGGCAGGCGGGATGACCGTGATGATGGACAGCGGCGTGCGGCGCGGCACCGACGTATTGAAGGCGCTCGCCCTGGGCGCACAATTCGTCTTCATCGGGCGGCCGTTCCTCTTCGCGGCTGCGATCGCCGGCGAGCCTGGTGTGCGTCATGCTATCAAACTGCTGCAGGACGAGATCGACCGCGACATGGCGCTGCTTGGCATCGAGGTGCTCGCAGAGATGCGGCGGGAGCTCTTGACGACCGCCCGCGGCCCGGCGTTTCTCGAGAAGTGACGAGATACGCAGAGAATGATGGAGGTCGCTGCTCATGATGGGCAACTGTCACCACCCCCTGCTGCGCGGGCACCCCTCAGGGAGGGAATGGCACTCTATTGAGCCTTGCAGAATCAGGTTGCAGACCTCCACACCACCCCGCCCAGCGCAGCCGGCACCCCTCTCCCACCACCCCGTCACGCTGCGCGCGACACCCCTCCTCGGGCAGGAGGGGAAAAGGCTTTTCTCTCCCCTCCTTACTAAGGAGGGGTGGCGTCGAAGGCGACGAGGTGGTTGGCGTTGGACTGCTGCGGCTTGAGCGTAATGTATTTGTGCAAGCCTCAATAGGCTACGACCGGTGCCGCGATTCCTTCCTGCTCGCACGTCGGCGCCACGTCCGAGGTCGTTGCGCGCTGCATGTCGCGCGGCCAGCGCAGATCGTCGTAGGGCCTGCCGCGATGCATGGTGCAGCGGTTGTCCCACATCACCAGGTCGTGCACGCGCCAGCGGTGCGTATAGACAAGCTGCCGCTGCGTCGCGTGATCGATCAGTTGCTGAAGAAGCGCTTTGCCTTCCTCTTCCGCCATGCCGAAGATGCGCCCGGCGTGCGAGGCGAGAAACAGGCTCATGCGCCCGGAGCCCGGGTGCCGGCGAACCAGGGCCTGAGGCACGGGCGGGTAGGTCTGATGCTCTTCGTCGGAGAAGTCGTCGAAGCCCAGCTTTTTGCGCGAGTACATGATGGCGTGCTCGGCCACCAGTCCGCGCAGGCGCTGCTTCATGTCATCCGGCAACGCGTCATAGGCGGCGCGCATGTCGGCAAACTCGGTCTGGCCGCCGACCGGCGGAATGCTGCGCGCGTAGAGCAGCGAGGCCTTCGCCGGCACCCGCTTGAAAGAGCTGTCCGAATGCCACATCCGATTGGCCATCTCGAACATGCGTTTACGGCTTTCCTTGCCCCAGATCGATTCGCCCGGATCGAGATTGGACACATCGGCGAGGTCGGCGCGGACCCGCAACTTTGCGTCCTTGCGCACCGCATGGATGCTGGTCTCGAGCGGACCGAAATGGTGTGCGAAATCGAGATGCTGGTCTGCGGTCAGGTGCTGATCGGGGAAAACCAGCACCGAATAGCGGTCGAACGCCGCCTCGATCTCGGCTCGGCTCTCCTCCGACAACGGTTGTGAGAGGTCGACGTCGCCGATCTCGGCAGCAAAGCTTTCGGTAACGGGATAGACGGTCATCGGATTCCTGCCTGGTTCTCGTGTTGATCTTCGCAAGCTACCGCCGCCCCGGCTGGCCTGTCAATGGCCGATGGGCGGCAGCGAGCCGGCGAGAGCGCAGCAAACGCATACTATCACTTTAGTCAACATCTGGTTACTTGTCATACCTGTATCATTGCGGGGTCAGGCCTATACTTTATACGTGCGGCGGAGTGGCTGGCCCGCCCGCTGTGAAGCAGTCGCGAGTTCCCTGTCCGGTAGCCGCAGGCGCGAGGGGTGTAGGATAAGTTGTTCCGCCGTGACTGCGGGCGGAACGCCAAAACGACAGGACCCCAACCAGACAGGAGGAGTGGCATGAACCGTAGACATTTCCTGGCCTTTGCGCTCTGGGCCGGGCTGGTCGCAGCGCTGCAAGCGATCCCCGCTGCCCGGGCCGGCGACGACTGGATCGCCACCTGGACCGCGAGCCCGCACGAGGTTTGGGCGCCGGATTTTCTGGCGCCGGTCAAGGTGCCGAGAAATCTGTGGGCTCAGACCGTCCGGCAGGTTGCCTCGGTCAGCATCGGCGGGGAGCGCGTTCGCGTCGTGCTCTCGAATGAGTACGGTCTCTGGCCGCTCAAGATCGGCGCGGCGCACATCGCGCTGAGCGATAAAGGCTCCGCCATCGTCGCCGGTTCGGGCAAGCCGCTCACCTTCGGCGGCCGGACCTCCATCGTGATCCCGCCCGGTGCACCGGCGATCAGCGACCCGGTCGACCTTTCCGTGGCGCCGCTCTCGAGCGTCGTCGTGAGCTTCTTCCTCCCCGACGTGACACCGGTGACCACTTTTCATTGGGACGCGTGCCAGACCACCTACGTCGTGGCCGGTAACAAGATCGGCGAGACCGACTTCAAGGCCGACTCCAGATTCACCGCCAGGATTCTGTTAAGCGGTATCCTGGTGGACGCGCCCGCGAATGCACGCGCGATCGTAACGTTCGGCGACTCGATCACCGACGGCAACAACTCCACACCCGACACCAACCGCCGCTGGCCCGACGTGCTGGCGCGGCGGCTGGTCGAAGCCGGCGGCCCGCCGGTGGCGGTCTTGAATCAAGGTATCTCCGGCGCGCGAATCCTCACCGATCGCATGGGTGTGAACGCCCTGGCTCGTTTCGATCGCGACGTCCTGCGGCATCGCCACGCCGACACCGTGATCCTGATGATGGGCATCAACGACATCGGCTGGCCCGACAGCATCCTCGAGCCCAACGCACCGGCGCCCTCGGCCGAGGATATCATCGCCGGCTATCAGCAGCTCATCGCTCGTGCACATCTGCACAACATGCGCATCATCGGGGCGACGTTGACCCCGTTCGAGGACACCTTCAAAGGGTCGCCGCTGGCGGACTACTACAGCGCAGCCAAGGAGCAGAAGCGCCAAGCGGTGAACAAATGGATCCGCGAGAGCGGCGCGTTCGACGGTGTGATCGACTTCGACGCCGTGGTGCGCGATCCTAGCCGCCCGTCCTACATCCAGGCGGCCTACGATTCCGGCGATCACCTGCATCCAAACGATGCAGGGTACAAGGCGATGGCAGAGTCGATCGATCTCGGGTTGCTGAGGGGGAAACGCTGATTCTGTAGGTCGTCATGCCACCCGAGCGATGGTTAGCCCCGATGAGCTAGCTTGGATCCTTTGCTTTGAGCAGAGCCTTCAAGTCGGCGAATGGCTGATGTGTAGCTGGCGCCTGGCTCGCTTCGCCGGGCGACGCTGGTTCCCGGCCTTGCCCGGTAAGGAAACGCTGGTGTTCATTTTCGTGACAGTAGGTGCACAGCAGCTCCCAGTTGCTCCCATCGGGCGGGTTGTTGTCGTGATTGTGGTCGCGATGGTGAACCTCCAGCAACTGCAAGTTGGCGTGGGTGAACTCGCGGCTGCAGCGCCCGCATATCCACGGGTAGATCCGGAGTGCCTGCTCGCGGTAGCCCTTGGCGCGCTCTTCGCTCGCGCGCCGCGCCTCGGCGACGACGCGGTCGAGGCGAGCATGATCGGGTCCAGTTCTTCGTTCTGGCATGGTCGTTCTCCCGGATACTGCGCGTGACTTACCATATCAGAAACCACAGGCGTACTGCTTTTCTCCTACGCAAGGCCGTGAGCTCGGCGCCGAGGATCTTCCGCAACAGCATACTTGCTTTGGCCGCGCTGGCTTGGACGCACGCGGTTCTTGCAGTCGATGCAAACCAGCCCGAGGCCGCCGTCGTCAAGATTACCTCGATGGTGGCCGGCAAGCGCGCGACGGGGACTGGGTTCGTAGTCAGGCTGGAGCCCGAGATCGCGTACATCGTCACGGTTGCGCATGTGGTGGAGGGAGACAAGAACCCCTCCGTGGAGTTCTACAGCAGGCGGCACTCGACGGTGCAAGCCGAGACGCTGTACATCGAAACCGAGAATCCCAGAGGATTTGCGCTGCTCCTCGTGCGCGGCGACAGGAACCTACCTGCGGGTCTAGGTGTGCTTCCGCTGGCGTCGGCGAGCACACTGCAAACACGGGACGAGGTCGAGGTCATCGGCTATCCGCAAGGAGGCGGCGGCTTGACCGTGGTAACGGCGCAGGTCAGCGGGCGGGAAGGCAGCGAATGGATCCTCACCGGTGCGGTCGATGCAGGCAATTCGGGCGGGCCCGTACTCAAGGACGGGAGGGTCGTGGGTGTGGTGACCCGCGCCACGGACAAGTTCGGGCGCGCCAATACCGTTATGCTGCTGCGCGAAACCCTGAACGGCTGGGGGGTCGCTCCGGTGACCGCGGGGGAGACCGCTCCGCTGGAGCCGCCGTCCGTGACCGCGGCTCCGGCGGTCACTGCAGGACCCAAGCTCACGGGGGCTCGCCGGCTGGCCACCCTCGAGGGCCATCAGGAGGTGGTCACCGACGCGGTTTTCAGTCCTGACGGCAGGCGGCTTGCATCGGCAGGAGGCGATGGAACCCTTATGCTGTGGGACGTGGTCACTCGCAAGGTGTTGGCCAAGGTCGAGGGACACGCGGAAGCGGCGTTGAGCTTGGCGTTCAGCCCCGACGGCAAGACCTTGGCATCGGCCAGCGCGGACGCCACTGTAAAGCTATGGGACGCATCGCGCCTCGAGCCAACCGGTGAGCCGCTCCAAGCGGAGGAGTGCAGAGGCGGTGTGTGGGGGGTAGCGTTCAATCCCGACGGCAATAGTATTGCTGCGGCGTGCGAGAACGACACTGTTTTCATGTGGAACGTACCTGATCGTACGCTGCTTGCGAGCCTCGGATCTGAATGCGATGCGCCGTTTCGCGTGGCGTTCAGTCGCGACGGGCAGCGGCTGGCCGCGGGGACGGCGGATGCCTGTATCTTGTTGTGGCACGCGCAGACACGCGCGCCGGCAGGCGTACTGTCGAAGAGAGTCAACAACACGCCGGTGCTTTCCGTGGCCTTCCATCCGAACGGGAAGACGTTGGCCTCCACCGGCGGTGTCGATGGCAGCGGCGTGGTGCTGTGGGATCTCGCCACTCTGCAGCGCCAGGGTGAGCCGCTGAGGGGACACACCCAGCCGGCCCTCAGTGTGGTGTTCAGCCCCGACGGCGAGACCCTCGCATCCGCCGGCGTCGATCAAACGCTGATTCTGTGGGACGTAGTGGCCCGCAAGCCCATAGGCCAGCCGCTGCAAGGGCACACCGAAGCGGTGACGCGCGTGGCTTTCCACCCCAATGGCAGGACAGTCGTTACGGCCAGCGCGGACCACACGCTTGTGCTCTGGGAACTCGTCTTCGAATGACGTACCGCTCGACCGACGGGCAACTATGCCGAGTTCGCGAGGGCGCTAGGCGGCTATGGAGAGCGGATGACGGAGCCGAGCGCAATCATCCCTGCGGCGTCAGACGCACCATCGCGAAGACGCGGGAAGGGATACCCGCGCTGCTCGAGTTCATCACCGAGCAGGCCGAGCACTTCTCGATCTGCTCAGACTGCCTACGCGCAGCTTTTCGAAGCGACGCTTGCTTCCGAGTTGTCGCGTTCTGTTGCGAACCTGCGCGGGTCGTTCGCCAGGAAGACGGTCAAGGGACGGGACTACTGGTACTTCCAGTTCACCGATCTGGGCGGGAGGCTGCGGCAGCTGTACGTGGGCCCCGATTCCGAGCAGGTTCGGCTGCTCGTCACCGAATCCAGGAAGCCGAAGGACGAGCCGCTCCTGCCGTTGGCGCGCGCAGCGATAGCTTTGGGTTGTGCGCCGATCTTGGGGCGGCACTTCAGGGTGATCCGACGGTTGTCCGAGTATGGCTTCTTCCGAGCCGGCGGGGTGCTGGTCGGTACCCACGCCTTCTTGAGCTACGGGAACCTTCTTGGCGTGCGCTGGGGCGAGGCGTCCCGCACTCAGGATGTCGACCTCGCGCAGGCAGGCAAGAACGTCGCGGTCGCACTCCCTGCGACCCTGCAGGTGGACACGCACGGCGCGATCGAGTCGCTGCAACTGGGGCTGTTGCCGATCGGCGGACTGTCGGCTCGGTCCGGGGCGACCTACCTGAACCCGAAGGACCCGGAGTTCCGGCTCGACTTCCTGACGACCTTGCATCGAGGCAAGGACGAAGCGTTCGAGCACCCGCAGTTGCACGTAGCGCTTCAGCCGCTGAAGTTCATGGAGTATGTGCTGGAAAACGTCGGTCAGGCAGCTGTTTTCTGCGAGGAGGGATCGGTAGCGGTCAACATCCCGCATCCGGCGCGATACGCCCTGCACAAGTTGCTGGTCTATGCAGAACGGAAGGGGTCCTTCCTGCAGAAGTCCCAGAAGGATCTCTGGCAGGTGGCCGCGCTGCTCGATTGCTTAAAGGCCAGACGTCCTTGGGAGGTCGAGGTAGCGTGGGCCGATCTCCTTGGACGCGGGGGCGGATGGGTCACCCGGGCGAAGCAGGGGCTTGGCGCGCTGGCGAAGACGGCCCCGCAGCTTGCACTGGATGAGTGGCTGCGATTCCCGGGCGCTCGGTCGAGGAAGCAATCGCGACGATAATGCGCGTGGGTGGGCTTTGCGCTTGGGTCAGACTCGGCCTCTTGTCCACGCTCCGAGCAAGTACCGCAAACCGTGGTTAGCTAACAACAATGGCACTGGCCC
>Ga0209705_10000198_pt1 | contig 31507 bp, 17 predicted proteins | sample PPLLaktember2015_5_FD_187262 | JGI IMG/M metagenome (GOLD analysis project Ga0209705, IMG submission 187262) | Freshwater sediment microbial communities from Prairie Pothole Lake near Jamestown, North Dakota, USA - PPLs Lake P8 Core (1) Depth... | ecosystem: Environmental > Aquatic > Freshwater... | reverse complement strand
CATATAAATTATCCGGAGGACACGATACTTCATGAGTGTGCCAAGGATTTTATCGTGATGCTTTATAACCTGGACAGAGATTCAGATACAATCGATAGAAATAGCGTAAGCATATCCATGTCGTCAGATTACCCGAAACAGCAATACTGTAAAACAGATGTATATTTCCAGGTCTCAATTAATTGTAAAATCGTATCATTCATAATAGAGGATAAAACTCATATCTCTCATCATTCCGATCAATTAAGGAAATATAGAGAAGCTATCTCAAAGGACAAGCATGCTGAAGATGAAATAGTAGGCATTTATTACAAAACAGGTTATATGTTTCCTCATGATAAAGAAGCAAAAACCGAATATGGATTTAAGATACTTGGCTATGAAGAAATTCATAAGTTCCTACAAAGATATAGTACAGATAACGTGATATTCGAAAGCTATAAGGAATATATAAAAGAAAATTATTTTGATCATTATGAGCAGAATAAAAATAAGTGGGAAAGTGGCGACTACAATTGTTTTCGATATGATTTTGCCCAATGGGAATATATGCTGAAGCTAAAAGAGGAGTGTAATGGAACGATTCCCGAAAAGGTTGATAATTTTTATAAAGGCAATAATTCAAGCGGATCCCCCTGGACACAATTTAGATTTGTCAAGATAGCTGATGTATATTGCGATGAAGTGAATGAGTATGTATTTTATCGATTAGACAAATTAAGCAATGACAAATATTATCTGAGCGTAAGACAATATGCCAACATAAAGGACAAAAACAGCGAGGAAGCAAAAAATCTTAAGCAGGCAAGGCTGAAGACATATCGAGAAATATTTAATAGTATCGATACCGGGGAAATAACATTTGGTGACAAGCCCAGCAATCGGGGAATGAATGAAAGGGAGATAGCGGTATTGTTTTTTGATGGAGATAAAAATACGCCTAATAATGTTCTTGAGGCAATGAAAAGTATTCACGCTGCTTTTGTAGAAAAAATAAAAACTGATTCCGGGCTAATACCGTCAAGTTAAAAGAAAAGCAAAGGGCAAAAGGCTGTTATTGTCGGTTTCTACATATTTCCAAAGCCGGGTGATTAAGAGTATATGATGTATAATTTCGTAGCGATAGATTTTGAGACAGCAAATTATTATCGTAACAGTGCCTGTTCGGTGGGTATTGTCAAGGTAGCAAATAATCACATTGTAAAGGAGGAATGCAGGCTTATAAAGCCGCCAAATAGTTGGTTCATGTTTACCGATGTTCATGGCCTTTCATGGGGGGATGTTGAGAATGAACCGGATTTTAAGGAAGTATGGCTGGGTATAAGTCACCTGCTTGAAGGTGCTGATTTTATCGCTGCTCATAACGCTCCATTTGACAAATCGGTATTAAATAAATGCTGTGAATATTATGATATCAAACCTCCCCCAAATAGATTTACCTGCACTATGAAATTAGCAAGAGAACATTTATCTTTGTGTTCAACAACGTTGGCTGATGTATGCGATTATTTTAATATCGAATTAGACCATCATGAAGCTTTATCCGATGCTCGCGCGTGTGCAAAGGTACTGATTGAAATGACAAAACTTGGGGTAAGAATTTAGCTGTATAGGGCAGGCTTTTCGCGGGGGGAGCCCGGGCTACCTGGCTTCGCGATGACGGAGAAGATGGCGGGCATGGCCCGCCCTACCGCGGAAGATTGTTGGGTTGATGTTGTTCCACGGGTTTCGGCCTGGCGGCCTACACCTGCGGCTATGCATATTCGACCGCTACGCGGTCGGGAAGAAGGCGCGCGGCTATTAATATTATTGAAGCATTACACATCCTGAAAAATGCAGAATAAAGGCCAAATGTGGGCATATTGGCCATTTTGGATGCGATTTCTCGCATTTTTGCGTGTACCGATGCTCGCAAAATATTGCAGCCGACAATCTTGAGATAAATCGCATGAAAAACTGCCGGTCTGCCGAAGGTGGAAAGAGCGAGAATTGTGTCCTTTGGGTAAGGCTGAAAATTCTCAAATTTCTCCCAAAAAATATGGTTCTCATCCAATAAAGTTGGTAGAAAATAGTTGAAAAGCAGCCTCTTACGAGGCTGGAGTTTATCGCATTGTCGCAACCGGCATAATTATAATGCCAATCCGTTGCCGTATGGCACTATGAGGGTGCTCAGGTCGCAGTGGTGCGTTGGCCTATCGCCCATGATAGCAGGGATATTATACCATGCCTGCCGGAGGCCATAAAGCGTTAAACTCCAAGGTTTTGCTTGCAAAACCTTGTAAAAGGCACTAACTTTATGGGAGTTGAATCAAAAATAATGAAAAAGGAGCAAACAGATGGTAAAAGAGCAAGTTGATTTCCCGACTAACGTAATAAAGTGTCCGAAGTGTAATGAGGCAAATAGGCCAGGTTTTTTTCGATGTTCGAAATGCCAGACGAGCCTACGCCCCCGATTTTTAGCTGAACTAACTCTAGGAGGCATTATACTATGGACCTGGCAAGCTATCTCTTCGCTGTTGCTGATAGTCCAACACTTGGAAGCTATCAATGCTTATACTTTTTTCAGGCTTTTCATGTCATTATCAGGAGTTGTGATATTGTTTGCACTATTTTATGGGCGTTATTGGGCGTGGATCGCTATTCAGATCATTATGGGCCTGAATGTTTTATTTTTCATAATGAGATTTCTATCAGGTGATTTGCACCCTCAAGGAAAACCTATCAGCCCAATTGTTTGTATTATTTATTTTTGTCTAGCCGCTTCGGTATTCTGGTATTTATACTTTAAGAAAGTAAGGCTTTTTTGTTCGGTTGGGCATCGCTAATCACATGTTTTCTTTCCGCAATGAGAATTATCGTCCTCAACATAGTTTCAACTATGCCTGCGGCGATTTTTGACCTCTGCCTCGCTGACGGAAATTTCGCTCGTTCTCGTGACAAAAGCAATTTTTAGAGGCTCCCTTAAGTTTGACAAATGGCAGCCAAGACGCAGAGAGATTGAAACTCGGGAAGAATCCTGGCGCTATTTTTAGCTGTTAAGGATCGCTTCAGCTTCCTTTTGATCTACATCCATCATATACTGAATTCCGCTGACCTCTGCCGCCTCGTGGGTTAGAGTAGCTATGTCATCGCGTGCTATGTGTTTCAGTGCAAACTTTCGACTTCCGGCCATTATTTGTCGCAAGCCCTGGGCAATGCGTTCGTAATATGTGTAAAGGCCCAAAGCGCCGGTTGGTAGTTTTTCGAATTCATCGTCTCCCAGTTTGTTACGAAGTGTGCCTGCGGTCACAAAGATGTCGTCTTTCGAACGGCCGAAACGCTCGATATACACCGGGATCAGGTGGTCGTTAATTGTACGTCCTATTGTTTTGCCTACCATTGCCGCGGCGACAGGCCCACGGGCCATGCCGACCAGTTTGACAAACGGTGCACCCAGAGCAAGTCCTTTGAAGATTTGATCCTCAAAGGTAAACCCGCCGGCTACAGCCAGAGCCGGCAGATATCTGCCCTTGTCGGCAAGTTTTTTGGCATACTGATACAGAAGCGAGTGCAACTCTACAGGCGGGACACCCCACTCGTTCATCATGCGCCAGGGGCTCATGCCGGTGCCACCGCCCGCACCATCGACAGTCAAAAGGTCAATTTTGTACCTGGAAGCAAAGGAAACGGCCCGTGCCAGATCAGCCGGTCGATAGGCGCCTGTTTTGAGAAAAACATATTTGGCGCCGGCAGAACGTAGCTCCTCTACCCGTTTGGCAAATGATTCTTCAGTCACCATTCCTACCCGTGAATGCCGTTCGAAATCCTTAAAAGAGCCATGCTGGAATGCCTTGATGACATCCGGGTTGGTGGGGTTCGGAATGACCATGTAGCCTCGTTCGTAGAGTGTTTGGGCCTTTTTGATATCTGCGATTTTGACTTCACCGCCAATATCCTTCGCACCCTGACCCCACTTGAGTTCGACACATTCCACTCCCAGCTTTTCGATAGCGTATTCCTGTACGCCCAGCCTGGTATCTTCAACGTTTGCCTGTACAATAATTGCGCCGTAACCATCCTGCTGATAATTTTTATAAAGCTTTACTCGGCGTTTCAGATCGGCTGTATCAACTACCCGTCCGCTTTCGATGACAGCTTCCATATCCATACCGCAGACGTTTTCGCCGATAGTCAGACCGGTCCCCGCCAGGGCGGAGCCAATAGCCAGTCCTTCCCAGTTGTTTCTTGCAACATCTGTCGAACCGATGCCGGGGATGATCCACGGATAGTGGAATTTTATCCCATTATCGTGACCCAAAACAACTTCCAGATTGACGGCTGGGAAGATAGCTTTGTCGCTGTCCGGTTCGATGCCATGTGCGCCGACAGCGGTTCCCATTATATTGAAATGGGAATAATCAACGGGATAGGTTTTCTCCGCAGCGGTTGTTATCACCCCATAAGGCTGTGGATAGATGACTTCATGGCCGCGATAAGCGCTCTTGCCGATCTCGCACATACCGATACAGCCGTCCACACAGGTAACACACATACCCGAGGCCGGCACAACCGAACCTTCAGTCCTGTTTTTGGTAAGAGTCGCAGCCGATGCGTTTACTTTGGAAAGCGTAACTGACATTGTATTTTGCTCCTTATACGTTATTTATACTTGACGGCATCGTCATATTTGTTTGTTGTTTTGTATTTCGCAGGCGACACATGGATCCATATAGCACATCATATCATCGAATTGCTCTTTTTCGAGACAAGGCGGAGACAGATTCATACAGCCGCCGCAAATCGCTTTTTCCGGTTCGTTGTATGTACAGCGGAGCTGGCAGGCCGGGCAAATATACATGCAACCACCACACAGTCGGCATACATCGGACTTTACGTCGAATGGTGTTCCAATACTTCTTTTTTCGCCCCGGTTGCGGAACCCGATGGCCTTGGCCATCATTTGTTCTTCGCACATTCGCACGCACAGACCACAAAGAATGCAGTCTTCATGTTCCTGTTTGAAACGCTGGTGCATTACCCCGTGTTTGGAAGCGAGGTCTTGAATCGTTTTGGATTGTGGACAGGAAGCCAACAGTAGCTCCAAAATCATTTTACGCGCCCGAATAACACGTTCCGATGCTGTACGTACGTTCAGCCCTTCCTCAGCCGGGTAAGTACATGAAGAAACCAGCTTTGCTTTTGGTCCTTCTCCTATTTCCACTACGCATAGCCGACAGGCGCCGTAAGGCGATAGCCCGTCTATATGACACAGGGTCGGGATCGGAAACCCAAGAAACCTAGCCGCTTCCAACAAAGTGGCGCCCTTCTCCACCGAAACATCCAAGCCGTTTATTTTTAATGTAATCATACCGATTCCCCTTCTACAGTGACACATTGGGCTTCATCGTTGTGGCATTGAGTGAATTCCAGGTCACATCTCAGGCACCTTTTGGCTTCACGTGTTGCCTGCTCAACTGATATTGCCAACTCCACTTCGGCAAAGTTATTTTTTCTTGCTTCTACCGGAAGAGTTGGAGGTTTTACCCTCATCGCTTCGGCAAGTTCTTCGTCATCGACTACAGCAGGTTCCAGGAAAACTTGTGGAATATTTATTTTCGGCGATTCCCTCAGTTCCCTGCCATTAAGGTAACGATCAATAACCGCTGCCGCCTTTTTGCCGGCTGCAATGGCGTCCGTAACGGTATTGGGACCGGTAGTCAAATCACCGCCTGCGAACACCCCCGGTCGATTGGTTTGAAAGGTTTCTGTATCAACCTGTAATTTTCCACCCTTATCAACCTGTAATCCCATGGAAGCGAGACAATCACTGTCCGGTCGTTCACCAATCGCTACGATCAAGGTATCAAGCGGTATTTTAAACTCAGTACCCGGCACAGGAATCGGCCGGTGTCGGCCGCTCGAATCTATATCCCCCAGTTTGTTCCTTATGCATTCGATATCAACCAGGCGCCCAGCCTTGTAATGTATCTCAATTGGCGAGACCAGAGTTTCCAGTTTTACACCTTCTTCAACAGCGGTTTCGATTTCTTTTTCTCTGGCGTATATTTTTACCGGTGAAACGAGTGTATGGATGTTTACGCCTTCTGCCAAAGCCGCTTCCACTTCTTCTTCAAAGGCGGGCATTTCATGACGAGTGCGGCGATAGAGAAGAGTCACGGCCTCAACTTCTTTTTGCCGTAGTGCCACCCTGGCGGCATCCACAGCGGAGTTGCCGCCTCCAACGACAACCACACGTTTTTTAGCCAGTTCCTCACCTCTTAAATTGTATGCCTTAAGGAATTCCATCGAGGGATAGACCTCCTTTATATCTTCCCCATCGAGACCCAACCGCCAGCTTTTATTTGCGCCCATTGCCAGGAAAATCGCCTTGAAGTTATCATTAAGGAGTTCGTCGATGGTTGTGTCACGGCCAAGCAAGGTTTGGCATCTAATGGTAATGTTTTCATTGAGCAGCGATTTTATCTCCTTCCTCACCACTTCCCGAGGCAGGCGATAAGACGGAATACAACTGATAAGCATTCCTCCAAGCTCTTTTTCCGCTTCGATAAGCGTCACTTTATAGCCAATCAGGGAAAGATAGTGGGCAGTTGCCAGACCCGCAGGACCTGCGCCTACAACCGCTACCTTGTTGGTGTTTTTGCCTGCTCCTGGAACTTTTACAGGAACATAAGTTGCTGGATCAACACGATCGGTGATAAATCTCTTTAAGGTCCGGATAGCGACGGCTTCACCCCCGCTTACCTCAAGGTTACAGCGGTGTTCGCACTTGCGATCACAAACCCTCGCACAGACTGACGGAAATGGGTTTGCCTCTCTGATAACCTGATAGGCTTCTTCGTACCTTCCCTTTTCAATCAGGCTGACATAACGCCATGGTTCGGTATCTAACGGGCAGGCGGATTGGCATGGGGCGCCAACCAAACCTTTACAAACGAAAGCGTCACATTTCTTATCAACCACATGCCTCTCATACTCGTCACGAAAATATCGCAGGGTGCTTAGGACCGGATTAGATGCTGTCTGACCCAAGCCACACATCGTAGTGTCTTTTACAACGTGTGCTAATTCTTCAAGAAGGTCCAGATGCTCCAACGTCCCTTTTCCATTCGAGATGTCATCGAGAATCTCATACATTCTCTGCGTACCCTTACGGCAGGAAAAACACTTACCGCACGATTCGGCCTTGAGGAAATTCATGAAATATTTGGCAATATCAACCATGCAGGTGTTCTCGTCCATGACAATCATGCCGCCGGAGCCCATGATCGAACCTGCCTTTGTTAGGCTGTCGTAGTCAATGGGCAGATCAAACATATCGGCAGGAATACATCCTCCCGATGGCCCTCCGGTCTGAACGGCCTTTATCATAGCCTTTCCCGGCGAGCCTCCGCCGATGCCGTATATGATTTCCTTGATGGTGATACCCATCGGAACTTCGACCAGGCCGGTATTTTTTATCTTGCCGACCAGGCTGAATATCTTTGTACCGGAGTTATTTTTGGTGCCTGTCTTGGTGAATTCGTCGGCGCCCTTTTCGATGATGATGGGGATATTTGCCCAGGTTTCGACGTTATTGATAACTGTGGGCTTCCCGTTGACTCCTTTTTGGATTGGGTATGGCGGACGCTGACGCGGCTCACCCATTTTCCCTTCAATCGAGCGGATCAACGCCGTCTCCTCACCACAAACAAATGCGCCGGCACCCCTTACCAGCTTGATATCGAAGGAGAAACCGGTTCCAAGAATATTCTCACCTAAAAACCCGTATTTATGTGCCTGCTCCAACGCGATAGTGAAATGCTTAATCGCAATTGGGTATTCGTTACGGACATAAACAATACCTTCAGTCGCACCGGTTCCGTATGCTCCTATGATCATACCCTCGATGATAATGTGTGGGTTGCCTTCTAATACACTTCGATCCATGTAAGCGCCCGGGTCGCCCTCGTCTGCGTTACATATAAGAAACTTGCCATTTCCATTTGGCTGCTTGGCGAGTAACTCCCATTTCAAACCAGTAGGAAAACCACCACCTCCACGGCCGCGTAGTCCGGAATTTTTGATCTCATCGACAACCCACCGCGGATCGTTTTTTTCTAAAATCCCGGCTGTTGACGAGTAGCCTCCATTTTCGATGTAATCCTCAATGCACACCGGATCGATCTTTTCGCTGTGGGCAAGAATAGTTCGAACCTGATTCTTGAAAAATGGCAAATCCTCCTGGCAGCGAACCTGTTTGCCCGTTTGTGGATCAGAGAAAAGCAAATCATTGAGTACCTCCCTTTTAGCCGCGGCCTCGACTATTCGGGGCATTTCCTCAGGTGAAACTTTTGGATAAAAGGTCCTGTCAGGCTCGATCAGCACAGAAGGTTCCATTTGACAGAACCCATGGCATCCTGTGACACGCAGGTGAACTTTCTCGGTAAGGTCCTTGTTCAAAATCTCCTGTTTAGTTATGTGAATAAGATCGTCAGCGCCACTGGCTCGCCCACAAGTACCAGCGGGAATGACAATGGTTGGAATATTTGAATCCTGTTGGCCGAAAAGTCGGCCCTGAAAAACCTTGAATTGTTCAATCGAATTCAGCTTCACCATGAACTGCCTGCTCCAATATGTGTTTTACCTTTGACGTTTTCACATTTGAGAAATATTGGCCATCTACAACAACAATCGGACCGAGTGCGCAGGCGCCGAGACAGTTGACCGTCTCCAAAGTGAATTCCCGGTCTGCGGATGTCTCACCGGCCTGTATGCCCAGTTGTCGCTCGAACTCTTCGGCAATCCTTGGTGCACCGCGAACATGACAGGCTGTGCCAAGACACACAGAAATAAGATGTTTTCCTCGTGGTTTCAGGCTGAACGAACTGTAGAACGTGGCAACCCCATATATATCGACCAGTGAACGGCCCATTTTTTCGCCTACAATTCTGAGCGACTTTTCAGGAAGATAACCATATCGAATCTGAATCTCTTCGAGAATGGCGATCAGACCCCCCATACTGCTGTCGTGCGCAGCTAAAATTGTCAGGATATCTTTTGGTTCTATTTCTTCCTGCAGATTGAAATCTTCTTTGTTTGAAGTGATGGCCTCTTGTGTCATTCTATCGGTACTCCTCACAATGCCAGATACCCCCTTCGCATTTTGGAAAAACGCAGGTTTCACGATTTTCGCAATTGCAACACAATCCTTTGTATTTGTCAGAGTCTGTCATTTTGGTAGCGGCGGACGCGGGTACCGGCTTTTTTTTAGGTTTCACTGGGACATAGGTGTCAAATTCTTCACAATAAAATACAGGCTTCTCAGGAGTGCTGTGGTTACCACAAGCCGGACCATAATTGCATGTTGAACAAAGATCGCGATATTCTGAACACATGACAATCTTCTCCTTTTACCTTATTGCAAGATTACTACCATCATTCTTATGATGTGGAAATCCCTGCAGCAATTTGTATGCCAATACTATGGTACAGATGGCGCATATCTCACGAGGATCGAACCTAAGCCGGAAATAATCATTAAAAAACGCGATTACATTACCGATTTGCGACAGAAGTGCGGTGGTATAAACGAATATGGCTTTGGGGATATTTGAATCAGTGGTACAAAGCTCCCCGTTTGGGGCTGGTAATTCATATTGAATCGGGTTCCGGTGAGCCAAGTGAAGTGTCGATTTTACTGAGTTTTTCTCGCAATGTTTTGCGATCGATACCGAGTATTCGGGCCGCCTTTGTCTTGTTTCCATCAAGACTTGCCAGAACATTCCGTATATACTCGGCTTCCACCTGAGCAAGTGTGCGAGTCAGGTCTGGCTCTCGCAAAGCCGAAAAACGCATCAAGGACGGCAGGTCGGGCACTTTTATACAGTCGCACTCGGTCATAACAACAAGCCGATGGATGACGTTTTCCAGTTCTCGTACATTACCGGGCCAATGATAATCAGTTAATACTTTTAACGCATTATCCGAAAAACGAGGCGTTGTTTTGTTCTGTTCTTCTGAAAACTTTCTGGCGAAGTGATGGACCAGGAGCACGATATCATCACCTCGTTGTCGCAATGGCGGAAGCTCAATCGAGATTACATTAAGGCGGAAATAAAGGTCTTCACGGAAAAGACCATTCTTGACTAAACTTGGCAGATTTTTGTTGGTCGATGCCAATATTCTCACATCCACTTTTCTTGGACGGTTTGAACCTACCATATACACATCCCTATCTTGAAGTACACGCAACAGTTTTACCTGCATGTTCAGAGAAGTTTCGCTGATCTCATCAAGAAAAATAGTGCCGCCGTCGGCAGTTTGGAAAAAACCCGCCCGGCTCTCAATTGCACCTGTAAAGGCACCTTTTACATAGCCAAATAATTCGCTTTCAAGAAGTCCTTCAGGTATTCCCCCGCAGTTTATCGGGACAAAAGACGCAGAGGATCGCCGACTACTGTAATGAATTGCCCTGGCGAGGAGTTCCTTGCCTGTACCACTCTCCCCCGATATAAGTACTGTAGCGGAGGTTGATGCCGCCTTGCTTATTGCCTTAAAAACCTTAAGCATTGGTTCGGATTCTCCAAGGAAGCCGTAAGGCGTGTGCGGAGTTTGGAGCATGGCCGTATGATTGATTTGGCGAGTACGCAATTTTTCAAGTGCACGGTCCACGGCTGAAAAAAGCTCCTCATCGGTAAACGGTTTTGCCAGATATTCTTCAACACCTGTTTTAACCGCTTCGACCGCCCCCTGAACCGAAGGATACCCTGTGATCATTATTACTTCGGTGTCCTTGAGATTTTCCCGGACATGGCGTACCAGATCGAGGCCGCTGACCCTTGGCATCTTAAGGTCTGTTATGACCAGGTCGATAGGTGTAGTTTTGGTAATATCGATCGCTTCGGCCACGGCAAAAGCCGTATAAACCGTATAACCCTGGGATGTGAGATTCCGCTGTAGCACCTCGACCGTATTTGGCACGTCATCCACAACCAGGATCGATTTTTTTTTATTCGTTGCTGCCATTGAGATGGTTTTTTCTGTCTTCTTTTGCCTCGGAAATGGGCAGTTGAATTTCAAATCGGCTACCCTTTCCGGGACTACTTTCAACGTTAATCATTCCTCCATGAGAATTTATAATGCCATGAACCACGGAAAGGCCCAGGCCCGTGCCTTCGTTGACATCCTTGGTGGTAAAGAAAGGAACAAATATTTGTTTAAGCACACCCTCGTCCATTCCTAACCCGCTATCTTCTATAACAAGCACAATATGATTGTCGCGGGCACGGGTAGTAATCGTGAGTGTGCCTCCGGTCGGCATTGCCTGAATAGAATTGACCACAAGGTTCACCAAGACCTGGTTCAATTGTGATGGGTCGGCTATGATCTCAGGAAGCTCATCAGACAAATGCCGTATAATGCTAACGCCATTTTTACTGCATCGGGACTCAAGGAAGTACAACCCTTCTTCAACTATGCTATTGAGATTGACCTGTTTTTTCTGAGGCGGTGTTTGCCGGGCAAATAACATTAGTTTTTTTATGATTTCTCGCGCATGAAGAGATGTGGTCACAATTCTCTCAAGGTCTTGAGCAGCCTGTTTCGGAAGACGCGGCTCTTTTTGAGCAAGCTGGGCAAACGCAAGAATATTGCCTAACGGCTCATTTAATTCGTGTGAAACCCCTGCGGCTAGTTGCCCGATTGTCGCAAGACGGTCGGCATGGCGAAGTTGATCCTGCAAACGCAATCTGTCATCATCACTCTGACGTCGTTCGACAATGAAACTGACCTGACGTGCGACGGCATTGATCAGGCTTCGCTCTTCTTTCAGAAACGGTCCCTCATCAAGTTCGGGTTTTTCCTCAGTATATATCACATCAATGCCGCCTCGGTGTTTATTCTTCACCACAATATCGGATGATAGCTTATGTGTCCATTCTTTAAAGTTTGCTGTCATATATAATTGGCCGTCAAGGACAATACGTCCAGCCGTAATTTCAGGATACTGCCAGGCAGAAGGTAACAGCTCCACAGTTCCTTTAAGAATTTCTTCAAGCGTTATGCCTGGACTTTCCGCTAATTGCGCCAGATTATAAAGGCAGGTTAATTCTTTTACCCGCTCACGCAGGGCCACATGTGCACTCTGGCTCACTAATGCCAAACCGAGTGTTTGAGCAATGTCTTCATAAAGTTTTATTTCATCCGCCCTGAAATAATCCTCCTTCTTATTGTTCAGTTGTAAAAAACCAATAGTTTCATCCGCAACGATAATCGGCATGTTAATCCGGCTGAGCTTTTCGATACCATTATTATTCTGACCACCGGCAGCAAAAAGGTTTTCTTCTTTGTTATCACAGTAAACAACCTCATCGGTTAATAGTTCTGTGGGATGGTGCCCCGCTTCACATCGGAACCATTTATCTTCTTTCTTAACTCGCAGTTCAACCGTATAGCACTTGGAAAACTCCAGCAGCCTGTGTGTGATCCTGCGCAGAAAGTCAACACGTGGAACACTGCTGTTTGCGTAGCGGTGGATCCATTGCGACAACCCGCGAAAATCCTTGGCAGAGTTCTCAGCATCTGGCTCTCCAGTACATTGTTCTTTCTCGTTCACAACGACCTTTAACCTTCTCTAAACAGCAGATTCCTCTTAACCATTTCAGTATTATCTCAAACGCTGCAATCAAAACCTTATTTTACATATCTTAGTCTGAAACGCAACATTTTTTTGTCAGGCTGGGTATGGTGGTACAGGGGAAATGGCGGTTTGGTTTTGTCATAAACTTTTGAAAATGCCGTAAGAAGTGGGCGGCATTTTTAGTCGATAGCGGCCGTGGCAGTGGGAAAGTTCTACGCCTACTGTTGTTATAAGGGGTTCCTCGACAGGTTTTTTGAGTTGGGGATGATGGGTTTCGGTGTGTGCTGTGTCAAATTTAACGTTAACCGTTTTGCCGGTCGGGTTGACGGCTATCAGGAATTTTTCCCGGGCCAGAGTACGCAGATAGACAAAAGGATATTTTTTTGCTTTAGCGTAAATGGGGATAAACCGGCCATCTGCGCCGAGGGCAGGGTGCTCCCGGCGCAAGGCGATAAGGGTGCGGACTTTGTTCAGCAGTGAATTACGATTTGACTGCTGAGCCAGGACGGTGGGGCGGTTATGGGCCGGGTCAATGGGCAGGTAAAGCCGGCCGTTGGGGGCGGTGGAAAATCCGGCGCTGCGGGCTGAAGACCATTGCATAGGCGTGCGACTGCCGGTGCGTGTGTAAGCGCCTTCTTTGGAAGGCAGGTTCCTGAGATATTTCATGCCGATCTCGTCGCCGTAATAAATGAACGGTACGCCGGGGGTGGTGAGGATAAAGGCGAATACCAGTTCGATTTCTTTGAGCGTGCGGCCGAGACTTATACGCGGCAGGTCGTGGTTCCCGGTGGGAATGGAGATATAACCAAGGTGTTTGGTTTGCTGGTAGTGGTCAAGATAGTTGTCGAGAAAGGTCATGATGTCGCCGCCGGGCCTAGCAAAAATACTGGTGCCATTGGTGCGAGGGTCAACACTGCGGCCGGTTTCTTTGCGGAACAGGGAGATATATGTTGGGTGGTCCAGGAAATCCACGTGAAAGCCAGCCTTGATGGCCTGGGCGGGATTGAACCATTCAGCAATGAGGGTGGCTTCGGGATAGTCACGATCGAGAATGCTGCGGACCTGGGACCATAGCCGTGTGGTTTGGCGGCAGTCTTTGTCGTTTTTGACCAGCGAGTAGGCCATGTCCACACGAAAGCCGGCGGCCCCCATGTCGAGCCAATAACGCATGATTTTAATCATTTCTTTTCGGACTGCCTGGCAGTCGGGATGATCGACGGGTTTTTGCCAGGGTTTGTCAGAGTCGCAGTGGGCAAAGCCGTAATTGAGCGATGGCTGAGACCAGAAGAAATTGGCTGCATAATTACCATTGCGCCGGGCGTAACCTCTGACGGTGTTCAGTTCGGCACCTGCGCTGCGGGTCCAGTCGTCGGTCCAGATGTAGTAGTTGCTGTACTTGTTCTTTTTTGTTTTGCAGGATTGCTTGAACCAAGGATGCTCGATGGAAGTATGCCCCGGTACCAGATCGAGGCAAACTTTTATACCTCGCTTATCCGCCGCCTCGAAAAGGCGTTTGAGATCGGCGTTAGTGCCGTAACGTTTGGCGACCTTGTAGTAATCGGATATGTCGTAGCCGCCGTCACGAAACGGCGATTCGAAGCAGGGATTGAGCCATATCGCGTTGCAGCCGAGCGATTGAACATAATCGAGTTTTTCGATGATACCGTTAATATCACCGATTCCATCGCCGTTACTATCGTAAAAGCTCGGCGGATAAATCTGATAAAAAACCGCCGACGAGAGCCATCTGGGAGATTTTCGCTTCATACAAAACCCGATGCGCGGGGCAAAGCCTCGCTCTACAATATTATTACACCTGTCGATGCATGTTGGCTTGTCGTATTATGAAAACATCTAAGGTAGTTGCTACAGTTCTGGTAGTTCGCGGATCCAGATGTTGCGGTAGCGGATGGTGTCACCGTGGTCCTGAAGCATAATCGGTAGTTTGTCAGCGTGCGGGGTATATGAGCCTGATTTTTCAAATTGGGTGGAGCCGTTGAAGGTTTTGCTGTCCTGGACGAGTACGCCGTTGTGGAGAACGGTGACACGGGCCAGGCGGATGACGTTGCCGTCCTCGTCAAAAAGAGGGCGACGGAAAATGATGTCGAAACTTTGCCACTGGCCGGGTTGGCGGCAGGTGTTTACCATCGGAGGATACTGGCCGTACATTGCTCCGGTTGATCCGAACGGGTAGGTTTTGTTTTGGTAGGAATCGAGCACCTGTATTTCATACAGGCCCATAACATATACACCACTGTTGCCGCGTTCCTGACCGGACTTGATGTTGCCATCTTTGTCTTTGATATCGGTTGGGCTGGCCCACTCAATGTGCAGTTGGCAGTCGCCAAACGCCTGTTTGGTGTGAATGGAGCCGGTATGGTTGAGTTCAAGATAACCATTTTCCACTTTGCATCTGGCGGTCTTGCCGTCGTCGCCGAGCCATGGTGAGATGTCCTCGCCTTCAAACAGAACAATCGCGTCTGATGGCGGCAGACGATCCTCCGGGCCTGGTGTAATAACCGTCGGCTGCGGCTGGTTATCGAAGTCTTCCGGCCAGGGAAGCGGTTCGGTTCCGGCGGGAATTAAGATTTTAGAACAGGTCTTGTTGGTGGTGGTAGCGCAGCTTGAGATTACAAGCAGTACAGCACAAAGTCCCATTAACATAGCTTTTGTTTTCATAATAATACCTCACTTGTTTGTTGTACGAAATTCAGTTAATACGTTTATTTGAAAGAACTCTAAAACACACAAACGTGGGCATGGTACCTAACGTTATCATCTTTTGTTTTACTGATGCTCCATTTTTATTTGATACCGGCCAGACGGCGCAATTTGGCGACATGGTCGGTTAACTCCCAGGTGAACCCGTCGCCGGTTCGGCCGAAATGTCCGTGAGCTGCGGTTTGGGTATAAATTGGTCGCAGCAGCTTCAAATGCTTGATTATGGTGTTGGGGGTCAAGGGAAAGACATCTCGGACGAGATCGGTGAGCCGGAAATCGTCAATTTTCCCTGTGCCTTCGGTATCGACCTTGATCGATACCGGATCAGCTACGCCGATGGCGTAGGCAAGTTGTACTTCGCAACGTGTGGCCAGTCCGGCGGCGACAATATTTTTAGCGATGTGGCGGGCCATGTAAGAAGCGGAGCGGTCAACCTTGGAAGGGTCCTTGCCACTGAAAGCGCCGCCGCCATGAGAGCCGGCGCCGCCATAAGTATCAACAATAATTTTTCGACCGGTCAGTCCGCAATCACCATGTGGTCCTCCGACGACAAAACGGCCGGTGGGATTGACAAAGATTTTTAACTTATTGTCCACCAGGCGTTTGGGCAATGTCGGCATAATGATTTTGTCAATGATCGCTTTACGTAACTTGTGATAGGGGATATCGGGATCGTGCTGGGCGGAGATAACCACCGTGTCGATGCGAACAGGTTTGTGGCCGTCATATTCGACGGTAACCTGACTTTTGCCGTCGGGTCGGAGCCAGGGCAGTTTGCGATTTCGGCGAAAACTGGCCAGTCTTTCCACCAGCCGATGGGCTAAATAGATAGGCAGCGGCATAAGAACCGGCGTTTCTTTGCAGGCGTAGCCGAACATCAATCCCTGATCGCCGGCACCCTGGCTCTTGTAGAGTCCCGCCCCGACAGTGACACCCTGACTGATGTCGGGCGACTGTTCGTCGATATTGACCAGCACGGCGCAATAGTCACCGTCTATGCCATATTCGGATTTGGTATAACCGATGTTGCGAAGCGTACTGCGGACAATCGAAGGGATATCGACGTCGGCCTTGGTGGTTATCTCACCGGCTATGACCACCATGCCGGTAGTTATGAGCGTTTCGCACGCTACCCGACTGTGAGGATCCTGAGCCAGCATGGCGTCAAGGATGGCGTCGGATATCTGATCGGCGACCTTGTCGGGATGTCCTATAGTTACCGATTCGCTGGTGAACAGATGGGTATGTTGCTTGTTTTTTCTGCTGGTTTTATTTGCTTTTTTGGCCAAAACAGGTCTCCTTAAAAGAAACAGTCCGTTGTTAATTTGATACATAATAACATCGGAAATAACAATAGACAAGGGTTCAATGGAGGTATTTTAGAAATTTTGGCATTCCGTGAAAATTGTTGTGATTGCTGGAAATACAGTTGCTTCAGGCCATCCGGGCGGTTGCGGCATCGAGGAACCGGGTCAGGTAGCCCTTTCCGATGAAAAGTTCCAGAGCTTCTACGGTGGTTTGGTGGCTCATTCCCCAAATGCTGGCGCGTAGATCTCTCAAATATGGGTCCATTTGGATCAGGAGGGTATTGTCCACAACCAGAGTGTTGGCCAATCGTTTGTACAAGTGTGCGGCCAAAGCGTTGGCGCTTGGTCCGCCGACGGAGATTGTCGGCAGCAGTTGCAGGGCCTCGGCATTTAGATACCATAGGTCACTGAGCACTATGACGGTAAAGTCATGGTCCTGGCTCTGAACCAGCTCTTCGATAGAGGATTTAAGTTTATAGGCCAGGGGTCGATCTGCCTGTTCTGACCGCAGTGTCGAGCCGGTAACGATCAACAGGCCCTTTTCAATTAGATTGTCGTCAGGAATCATGATGGTCCGCCACTTGCCTAATACTAAACGGTATCCAACGACACTTACGTTGACAAACTTCGATCTTGTAATCTTATTATAGTCAGGTCAAATGGATTTTTCCGGGTAAGCCGATCACAAATTTTCCTAAATTTTTCCTGCGAAGTCCAATGCCCAGTCCACTACGGTCGAGTATGTCCAGTTTGCCGCCGTAGCCGAAACGCATTTTACGATCAACAATGTCTTGCCGAAGGCTGAAAGTCGCATAAGCTGTTTCTGTAAAGTCAATGTTTGGAACCATTTGCAGAAAATGTCTTTCGGCTGCTGTCAGTATTCCGCTTTCTCCGGGCAGTGCCCCCAACTGACCGCCGAGAAAGTGTTTTGCCGCCAATTCCGCCAGTCGCAGAGCCGGCAGCAGACCGCCATTTTTGCTGATACGGATATTAAAAAAATCGATAAAATCGTTCTCGGCCAGAAAACGGCCATCGTCCAGACTGACCAGGGACTCATCAGCCATTAAGGGTATCGGGCTTAGGCTGGCCAGTGTGTGAAAATGAGAGTGGTCGGCGGTATCGAGCGGCTGCTCGACGCAACAGACATCGTAATCGACGAGTTTTTCACACATAGCGGTCGCGGTGTCGATATCCCATGCACCGCCGGCATCTACTCGCAGGCTCGCCTGCTGACGCTCAAGACGGGGCCGCAAGTGTCGATAGACCAGTTGCAGGTTTTCGATATCATCCTGAAAACCCATTTCCAGCTTGAAATCACGCAAGCCATACCATCGCATCAACCGAAATTGATGAGCCATCCGAGCCGGGCCGATGCTGCCGTCAAGAACACCGCTGACACGTATCTGGTTGATCGAGCCGTCGCCGAAGAAACCGCCGAAACCGAGCCACTCAGAAATACTCGAAAGTGGTCGGCCAAAATACTTGCCATACGCGTCCAGTAGTGCCAGTTCCACACAACACCGTGCGGTGTGGATGATCTGTCCTTGTGAGTTCGTAAAGGGCAGCTTGTCGGCTAAATCCAGTAACTGGGGGAAACTTTCTGGTTCTGTCTGCTTGAGGCAATCAGCCAGGGTGTCTTTAATATTAAAAAACACCGATTCGACCGTTTCGCCGGTAACTTTCGACTGTGGAAGGCCCTCACCCCAACCCACCGTTCCGTCAGCCAGCAAGGCTGCTACCAGCACTGTATCGGTCTTGGCGGACCGTCCCGGGCTGCGAGAAAACCACCGCCGAAACGGTAAACATAAATGAAACAATTCCAGTTGGACAAGTCGGTTGGACATTCTGTTAACGGTCGGTTCTCAAAATTGTTGCACTCCAATTGCAGTATGAATGCGTACCGGGCCGATCAGGCCAGATTCCTGCAGTATTTGATCTTTCCATTTTTTCTCGGTGTCGCTATAAAAAAGACGGCTGTATATCATGTTTGTTCGGCAGTATCTTTGGTCTTTGGGAAGCTGGGCGTCTCCAACAAGGCGGTTTTGCCAGGTGTTGGTGATTTCCACAGCGAGTTTGTTTTTGCCGGCCTTGACCGCCCCGGTAATATCAATGCGGAACGGCGGCTTCCAGAGTATGCCCAGATGTTTGTCGTTCAGATAAACATCCGCTATGTCGTAAACCGCTCCCAAATCTAATACCAGATGTTTGTCGGACCCCACAGCGGTCTCGTCCAGTTCGAATTCCTTGTGATAGGTTGCGGTGCCGGAGAAATATTTCACACCGTCCTCGGCATCCTCGGTCCAGGAGATGAGATTGGTAAATGTCTTTGAGGGCGGAGCGCCCCAGCCTTCGGGAAAACGCACCTGCCATGAGCCGGTTATTTCCTGTGCCTGTGGGATGTCGCTTATATTTATTGTTTTCGATTCACCGAGATTGTTGTTGAGGACATATATGCCCGGTTTCCAGACGCGCAGATATGGTTCGGTGTTTGTCTTTGGTAGGATTTCCATTGCCGGCAGCGGATCGCCGGTGCTGTTGTCGTCTTTAGGGTCGGCAGCTAAACCACTGGAGACATCTTCGACGGTAACGGCGGAGATTTCATCCGGTCCGAAAAATTTGATCTTGGACAAACCGACATATTGGCGGTCACCATGATTTGTATCGATATCGAGTTTGACATATCGTACGTTTGGCTCAGCCAGGGCGATCTCCTGTGAGAAATATTTGTCTTCATTTTCCGTAGCCCTTTTCAAGGTGAAGACACCCAGGTCCTTGTAAGTTGTGTTGTCGGAAGAGGTCAGAATTTTTATGGTTCGCCCGCCGCGGTCCAGAAAACCTCTGACATTCTCGTTATAGTTCCATATTTCGATTTTATCCAGGTCGTAGTTGTCAGCCAGATCGAAGATGATGTACTGTTCGTCGATGGGGCTGATGCCGTCGGAGAGCCACATAGGACCATTAGGCGTTATCGAGTGGGAGAACTGTAAATCATAAACTGTATTGTTAGCGGCATAATGCTTATCGATAGAAGTAAAATGGTGATCGTCAGCTTTTTCGCGGAACAAAACAAAGGCGGTTCCGGCCGGTGGCAGTCGCAGAGGTATCCGTGTCGTGCCTTGTGCGGAATCGAAATTATAGACCCAAAGCTTGCGGACTTCGCCGGTTTCAGGAATCCACAGATGGGGTTGTTTGCCGATTACGCGAAAGATGCAATCTGCGTCTTCCCAGCGTTCGTTTTGATTAACGATAAAATAGATGTCTTCATTTTTTGTGCGACGATGGATATAGTCGAGCGCGGTTGTTTTGTCCCGGCCCTGGAAACTAAAGTCCGGCCCGATACCGCGTTGCTGGAGAATCTGACGCAAAGGCCGATTCCATACGACTTTCCCTTTTCCGTACGATTGTTCTTTGACGTTTCTGCCATTGCAGTTTCCCCACAGCCTATCGGCCAGTTTTTCGACTTTTTTGTCACCATGTGGATAATCGACCAGCGTATTGGTTCTGGTGGGTTTAGGGCCGACGATGGTAGCGCCGGACCGTACCATTTTCGCCAGTTTTTCCAGGACGTGCAGGTTCATGTCATTCTGGTCGGGAAGGACCAGCAGTTCGTAACTCATACCGTCTGGCAGTACGATTCTGCCATTTTTGACGGTCATGCGATTCAAAATGACATCGCTGTTGCAGACGTCGTAGTCATAGCCGTATCCGAGCGAAGGGTCGATGTGTTTTGGCGGCACGAAGTTCGGCGCCTTGTCACCATAGTAGTAGCACACATCGCCCACGAAAAGCCCCTGCTGAAGCAAATAACAGCAGCGAGCCAGGTAATAAATAAACGGTTTGGCCTTGGGCCACCAGGTTAGGTTTACGTTGATATGCGTTCCTGCATGATAGGCCCTTCCAGGCATCCCGGCTTCGGCCGGGCTGTGCGAGAATACATGAAAAGACAAACGATTCAGCCCTTCGCAAAAGGCACGGTCCGCCAATTGTTTATAAAAGTAGGGTCCATCCTTCCAGTGACGCCAACTGGTAAACGATTCAGCATCGACGATGGTCTTGCCGTAGATATGAGCGGCGCTGGAAATTTCCTTTACCAGCCAGATGCTGCGGTGCTTGACCCAAAACTCACCCCGCGGAATATCCACAGCTCCCAAAGCTTTCAGCGACTCGACCGGGCAACTGTCCCATACAGGTGGTCCGGGTCCGCCGGCCTCGGCGCACAGTTTCAGCCCATGTCTGTTCAATAATTCACTGCCTTTTCGGTAATGGTTTTCTATGAACATATCGGAGATGTTTTTTTCCCAGTCGCAAAGAAACCGATTGGCGATATCCGGGTTTTTTATTTTCCATTCCTTGAGGACGGGAAGATATGGCATGGGATCGTAACCGTAGTCTTTTTTGAATTGCTCAACGATCTGTCCGGTCCATGCCGTTTCACTGCCCAGTTCCATACTATCTACTTCCAGGTGTTTGAACGCTGTCCCCTCGAAGCTGCCCAGCTTATCCAGTAATTTGTCGATGATGTATTGGAAGTGCATTTCGGTAGAACGGGCGTTGAGAAAATCGATCATCGGGCCGCCGGAGTTAGGGCTGGGGACAATCAATTGATGGCCGGTGTTGGTGCTGATGAATCTGAGAATGGTCCACTTGCCGGCGGGAACCTCCCAGATGAGCTGACCGTTTTTCTGCATATAACCGCTCAAATCGATGACTGACGATATTCCATCCATTGTTTTATCATTTGTACAGGGGACTGCCTGAACTGCGATATCCTTATAATAGATCGGCAGTCCATCGGCGCCTTTTGGGCAGTTGCCGGACACCTCCGGAAACGGCAGTACCTGCGAAAAATTGCTCGGGCCAGTTACATCTGTTTGAGAACAATACAGACCCATTCCAGCATCTTTCGGCTCCACCCACGGACCACCGGCATTCCACCCGCTGGCGGCAATCATACCTAGCTGAAGGTCCAGGCGGGTTGCTTCTTTTATCGCATGGCAGATGGCATTTACCGATTCGGGTCCAAGAAACGCCGGTCCGGCAGGAACAAAACCCTGTGGATCCGACATACACAAAACATCCCATATATCCGCTCCGCTCATTCCTTTGTCTTTCATTTCCTTCAGTTCGTACGTTATCTGATCCAGGCTGACGTTACCGTTGAGCCATGGCCAAAAGGCGCCGGGCCGGGCCGAGATAGGCGGCTCGACAAATTCCTGTACGCTGACTGCTGCGGCATCATGATCGGTTGGACTATGAACTGCCCGAACGTTTTCGGTGGGACCGCACAAAAACATAACGGCTGCGGCTGTCAAAATAAACGATGATTTACATATCATAACTAACACTCCTTGACTTGCTATAATCGCTACTCCAGTGCAAATTGGCTATACTACACATAACGTGAGTTAAATACAAATTTCTATACATTCAAGTTACCGGCTTTCGCTTGACCGGCTTGTGTTGTGATGTAGTCTCACTTTTCAGGGAAGAATATGTTTTCGCTGAAAAGCGTCTGGAACTCGCTTCGACCGGCCAGTTCGAGATATTCGATTTCGCGTGCCAGTTGCACGGCGTGCCCGCGGGCCGAGCGGCTCAGGAGAACCTCCCGGGCACCGGCGGCGGCGGCGTTACCGACGAACTGAATCTTTTCCAAAGGCACATCTGGTAAAAGCCCGATCCGACGGGCACTTTCCGGGCGAATATAATTACCAAATGCCCCGGCCAGATACAAGCGGTCGATATCCGTCAATTCGATCTGCATTTGCTGCATAAGTATATCCGTCCCAGTGCTGATAGCGGCCTTGGCTAACTGCGCTTCGCGAATATCACGCTGGGTCAGCACGACAGCCCGACCATTTTTGGCCTGGTTGTCGCCGGCCAGGACAAAAGCCGCACTGCCGTCAATTTCCACAATTCTTTGGAGTAGTTTCTGCCCCAACTTCTCAGACAGTTTCCCGCTGGTCAGTAGTTTCCCGGAGTAGTCTATAATCCCGACATTAAGCAGCTCGGCTATGGCATCGATCAGGCCGCTGCCGCAAATCCCCATCGGTGTGCCGCCGCCAATGACTGAAATCTCCACATCATCGTTAATATGCACACGTTCGATAGCGCCAGTCGCGCCCCGCATACCATGACTGATGCGTGCCCCCTCGAAGGCCGGCCCGGCGGCGGTACTGCAAGCTAACAATCTGTCCTTATTGCCCAATACCAACTCGCCGTTAGTGCCGATGTCAAGAGCGAGATTAATTTCTTTACTATGCCGCATAGCCGTCGCCAGCGCCACTGCTACCGTGTCGCCGCCGACATGGCCGGCCACGCCGGGCATAACAAAAATATTGCCGGCCGGGTGTATGTCAATGCCCAGTTCGGATGCTATCACATCAATCGCCGATGTGACCGCTGGGACATAGGGCGCCTGGGCGATCTGCTCGACAGGGATACCCAACAGCAGATGCTCCATAGTAGCGTTACCGGCAACAGTCATTTCATATATCCGCCGATAATCGAGTTGTGCCTTTTCACATACCTCGGCGATAAGCCGGTTAAGGCAATCGACTATCAGTCTCTGCAATTGACCTAAACCGTCGGGGTTGGTCCGGCTATAATCAATTCGGCTGATGACGTCTTCACCAAGGCTGATCTGCGGATTGGTTCGGGAGGCTATGGCTGTGGTTTTGCCGCTGGTCAGGTCAACCAGATGTCCGACAACAGTGGTGGTACCCACATCGACCGCCATACCGAAGATGGTATCAGTGGTGTCGGACGCTTCCAGGGCGAAAATGGATTCGCCATGGCAAATGGCGGTAACAGAGTAATCGTTGTGGCGCAGTACCTGCGGCAGTTGTCGCAACAGGGGCCAGGCAATTGTCATATTGCCACCGGCAGCAGTACTGACAGTATCGATCAAACGATCAGCGTCACTGCGCAGGTCCTGCAAATCAGGTTTGGCCGGCCGGACAAAATACTTGCGAACAACAGGTTGGATTTGCCCGGGGCGGGAGATACCTTCCTCAAGGATTTTCTGTTCGAAGAAACGCGAGTTTTCCGGCACGGTGACGGTCAGATCGCCTTCAACATGATATTGACAGGCCGCAACCGGCTGGGCCACACCGTCAATCTCAACCATACACTTACGACAGTGGCCGGCGCCGCCGCAGAGACTGTTGAGAATAATGCCTCCTCGCTGGGCGGCTTCCATGACAGTGACGCCAGGTTCGACCACGACCTTGACGTTATCCGGTTGAAATGTCACCTGGTGTGTTTGCATATTTACCTGAGCCTCTGTTACTGCAACGTGTAAGTTAGATACAAACTCCTATACGTTTAGATTGTAAGAGATAAACAGTGAAATAGACAACGATTTTTTTGGAAATAAACACACCTCGGCGTATAAGGCCCACTTTCATCGGCAATCACGGATTGGACACGTTATATCGTCTTATGGGACGGTCCAATAAACGCTAATTCTTACAGGACGCACATTTTATCTGCTTATATACAATTATTTTCGAAATCTGCCGTTTTTGGGGGGTACATTTGGTTGTCTGGGGCCAAAATGTATCTTAATCTTATGGTGTCAGGCGGACAGAGATTCCCATAAGGATCCAGACCTGCGGTCCTATAAAAAATTGGTCTGGTAAAACGCATATCTGTTTGCTGGAAAAGGTATTAGGGCCGGTTTTGCCCTAAAGTGGACACATACAGATACCGAATCAGAGAAAGGAGACAATGTATCTGGAGTTAGAAAACCACCTCCAAATCGTTATGGTAATTAACTCGTGAAAAGCAAAGGAATCACAAAAAAACTAAATCGCAAACTGTGCAGAATGAAAGGCCGTACCAGCAAGCCTTTGGCACTTGAGCATCTGGAACCCAGATTACTGCTTTCCCGTGGGCTGGACATGGTGCTTATCGATGATTTCCTGTCTGATTGCGAATTATTATCGGACGCAACTTCCGATGCAGGCACCGTTATCAACTATGACAGCCGATATAGTTCGCTAGAGACCCTGCAGGATTTAGTCTGCGATATTGAGCTTGCCAACGATCACATCCAATCGATTTCCGTCTTCTCTCACGGTTCCCAAGGCCAATTTTCATTGGGCAGTGACTGGATATCCAACGAAACAATCGAGCAAACCGCCGAAGCATGGTCCGAGTTGGGTTCGCTGCTTGCACCTGATGCCAATATCTACATCTTCGGCTGTAACGTGGGGGCGTCCGATAACGGACAAATACTGCTAAATAAAATGGCTGAACTTACCGGGGCGAATATTTTTGCTTCCGACGATTTCACTGGCGCCAGTGGCGATTGGCAGCTCGAAGTCGCCTCGGCAGGGGCCGAAGGTTTATTGTTATCGGGCCTTTCTATGCCATTTGATGTGTCTGCCCTGGCCGACTATTCTGGATCGCTGCCGGCAAACCAGAAGCCGGTAATTAATAATGTTGACGGCGGCTCGATCGCTTATACCGAAAACGATGCGCCCACAATTCTCGACACCGACGGGGTCATAGACGATCCGGACAACCCTGTTGACTTCGATGGCGGAAACTTAACAGTTCAATATACCGCCAACGGCCACGCCAACGACCGGCTGACGGTTACCAACGGCGGCAACGTCACCGTTGTCGGCACCAACGTCAATGTCTCCGGCACGACGATCGGCACGATCACTAGTAATGGCGTGGGACTGACGGATTTGGTGATAACCTTCAACGCCAACTCAAACGAGAGTGTCGCCACCGAACTATTGCGTCAGATCACATACGAAAACGTATCGGATGACCCCACTACTGCCGCCCGTACTGTTCAGTTCACTGTCGAAGACGACCGCAACGGGGTCAGTGTCGCGGTGACCATGACGGTTAACGTGACTGCCGAAAACGACGCACCGGTAATAAGCAACGTCAACGGCGACGGCGTAACATTTACCGAGGGCGGCGGCGCGATCGACCTCGACAATGCCACCAACGGTGCGGTAAGCGACCCCGATGACGCTGACTATAACGGCGGCTACCTGCTGGTCCATCGCCAGGCCAATACGACCGCCAGCGATGTACTCAGTATCGACACCAATTCCGACGGTGACGCCAACAATGCAACCGGCATATACGTCAACGTCGCCGAGGTACGATATAATAACGTAGCGATCGGCGATATCACTATCGACGGAACCGGTACAAACGACCTGAAGATCGAGTTCGACGCCGCGGCCGCCACCGACGCCGCCGTGGGCGCACTTATCCGGGCCATCCAGTTCAACAATACCGCCGGCCCTCCCGACCTTGCCGACCGGACGATACGGTTCACCTTAAACGACGGCGCCGATACCAGCTCTGCCGCCGATGTAACGGTGACCATCATACCCCTCGCACCGTTAATAAGCAACGTCAACGGCGACAGCGTAACATTTACCGAGGGCGCCGGTGCAATCGATCTCGACGATGCCACCAACGCGGCGGTAAGCGATATTGGTGACGCCGACTATAACGGCGGCTGGCTGCTGGTCCACCGCCAGGCCAATACGACCGCAAGCGATGTACTCAGTATCGATACAAATTCCGACGGCGACGCCAACAATGCCACCGGCATATACGTCAATGTCGCCGAGGTACGCTACAATAACGTAGCGATCGGCGATATCACCATCGACGGGACCGGTACAAACAACCTGAAGATCGAGTTCGACGCGGCAGCCGCCACCGACGCGGCCGTGGGCGCACTTATCCGGGCCATCCAGTTCAACAATACCGCCAGCCCTCCCGACTTCGCCACCCGGACGATACGGTTCACCTTAAACAACGGCGCCGATACCAGCGCTGCCGCCGATGTGACCGTTATCATCAACAGTGCCCCGGTGGCCAATGATGATAACTTCATGACAGATGAGGATACCGTCTTAAACACAGAGAATGTCCTCAGTAACGACACAGATGACGGTAAGCCTAATCCACCGAATCAAATAACGGCGGTTCTGGACACTGACGTTTCCCATGGTACTTTGAACCTGAACGCCAACGGGACATTTGACTATACGCCGGATGAAAACTGGTCCGGTGACGACACATTTACTTATTACGCTGACGACAGTGCCAAACAGAGTGCGGCCCCCGCTACAGTGACGATCACTGTTACTGCGGTGGCTGATCCGCCGACTGTGGATGACCATCCGGATAATCCGGTCGCTATGGGCGGGGAAGTTCATGTCAATAGCACAGTAACCGCATCGGATCAAGAAATGATTGCGGTAGCGGGACTGACCGGGGGCGGATACGTAATAGCCTGGCATGACGTGGGCGGCGGGGACGGCGATGGTTACGGCGTTTACGCCCGGATTTACGATTATTACGGTACCCCGGTTGGCGCCGAATTTGTTGCCAGCCCCACCACTGCCGGTGACCAGGCTCGCCCGTCTATAGCGGGACTGAAAGACGGCGGATTTGTTGTCATCTGGGATGGTACCGGCCCAAACGCACTGGATATTTATGGTCAACGTTATGACGCCGCCGGCAATAGGGTAAGCGACGAATTTGTCGTCAACGCCACCACCACTACCTGTGAGTGGATACCATCGGTAGCGGCCGTGGAGGACGGCGGATTTGTCGTGGCCTGGCGATCAAACGATGGAAACGAGGCCGGCGTTTTTGGTCAGCGGTATAACGCTGACGGCAATAAAGTCGGCGACACCGAATTTCAAATCAATACTTGTGAAACCGGCAACCAGGCAAACCCTAAGGTAGCGGGACTTACGGGCGGTGGTTTTGTAGTGGCCTGGACATCCGACGGTAACGTAGGGGACGTAAGCGGAACTGGCGTTTTTGCCCAGCGGTACAATTCCAACGGCGATGCGGCAGGTATTGAATTTCAGGTTAATACCGATACGTTCAGTGATCAAAACAGTACCACTATAGCGGCACTAAGTGACGGCGGCTTTATCATTGGTTGGTGTCAGTTGGAGCCCACCTATCGTTCTTACGGTCAGCGTTATGATTCCAGTGGCAATACGGTAGGGGGCCAGTTTCTACTCACAGAGACTACTTCAAGCAATAGATCGAGTCCTTCGCTGGCGCCGCTTGCCAACGGTGGTTTTGTGTCAACATGGACCGGCTGGGGGCAGGACGGCAGTCAAAATGCCGTCATGGCTCTGCGTTTTGACTCCGGCAACAATACAGTAGGCAATGAATTCCTGGTCAATACCTATACTACCAGTAATCAGCAATATAGTGTTGTCGCGGCACTTGCAAACGGTAGTTTTGTCATTGCGTGGGAGTCCGTTCAGGATAATGGAGGCGCTGACCTGGGCATTTACAGTCAGCGGTACGGCGTATCAGGCGTTGGCTATGAAGATACGGCGATTATGTTGCATATCTCCGCCGCGCTGGTGGATGACGACGGATCAGAAACTATTTCGATTGATATCAGTAATATCCCTGATAATGCCTATATTACCGACGGCACCAATGAGTTTACGGCTGGCGGCGGCACTAACAATATTGACGTTTTCGGCTGGTCTTATGCCGACATTACCATTACGCCACCGCCGAATTCGTCCACCAATTTTGACATGATACTTACGGTCACTACCGAAGAGTTATCCAACAGTGATACCGACAGTACCATAATTAATCCCTTCTCCGTTACCATTACCGGCCGCAACGACGCACCGGTAATAACCAACGTCGATGGTGACGGCGTAACATTTACCGAGGGCTACGGTGCAATCGATCTCGACAACGCTACCAACGGTGCGGTCAGCGATGTTGACGACGCCGACTATAACGGCGGCTGGCTGCTGGTCCACCGCCAGGCCAATACCACTGCCAGCGATATACTCAGTATCGACACCAATTCCGACGGTGACGCCGACAATGCCACCGGCATATACGTCAACGTTGCCGAGGTACTATACAATAACGTAGCCATCGGCGATATCACTATCGACGGGACCGGCACAAACGACCTGGAGATCGAGTTCGACGCGGCGGCCGCCACCGACGCGGCTGTGGGCGCACTTATACATGCCATCCAGTTCAACAATACCGCCGGACCACCCGACCTCGCCGACCGGACGATACGGTTCACCTTAAACGATGGGATCGTAATCACCACCGCCGATGTAACGGTGACCATCATACCCCTCGCACCGTTAATAAGCAACGTCAACGGCGACGGCGTAACATTTACAGAGGGCGGCGGCGCGATTGATCTCGACGATGCCACCAACGCGGCGGTAAGCGATGTTGATGATGCCGACTATAACGGCGGCTGGCTACTGGTCCACCGCCAGGCCAATACAACCGCCAGCGATATACTCAGTATCGACGCCAACTCCGACGGCGACGCCGACAATGCCACCGGCATATACGTCAACATCGCCGAGGTACTATACAATAACGTAGCCATCGGCGATATCACTATCGACGGAACCGGCGCCAACGACCTAAGGATCGACTTCGACGCAGCCGCCGCCAATGACGCCGCGGTTGGCGCACTTATACAGGCCATCCAGTTCAACAAAACCGCCGGCCCACCCGACATCACCGACCGGACGATACGGTTCACCTTAAACAATGGCGCCGAAACCAGCGCCGCCGCCGATGTAACGGTGACCATCATACCCCTCGCACCGTTAATAAGCAACGTCAACGGCGACAGCGTAACGTTCATCGAGGGTGGCGGCGCCATCGACCTCGACGATGCCACCAACGCGGCGGTAAGCGATGTTGGTGACGCCGACTATAACACCGGCTGGCTGCTGGTCCACCGTCAGGCCAATATCACTGCCAGCGACGTACTCAGTATCGACACCAATTCCGACGGCGACGCCGACAATGCCACCGGCATATACGTAAATGCCGGCGAGGTACTATATAACAACGTAGCCATCGGCGATATCACTATCGACGGAACCGGTACAAACGACCTGAAGATCGAGTTCGACGCGGCGGCCGCCACCGACGTGGCCGTCGGCGCCCTTATACAGGCCATCCAGTTCAACAATACCGCCGAAGACCCCGCCGCTACCGCCCGGAAGATACGGTTCACCCTAAACAATGGCACCGAAACCAGTGTCGCCGCTGATGTAACAGTGACCGTCCAAGCCGTGGTCACCGTGCTAAACGGCGATTTTGAAACGATTTACAAACCGGGATCGACTATAATCACCGCGGAGTTATCACCTGGTGGTGGGGGCTGGTCGCAGGGCGTAGGACCAAATTGCCCGATAGATACCGGACAATATGACTTTTCCGACGAAACCTTCGGCTCCAACGCCGATATCCCCGGGTGGGTCGGGTACGACAGGGACGGGTGGATTGCTTGGGGCGGCTCATACGGACGCGACCAGGCTACTGGAAATCTTCAGGGTTCTGTATCAAACGGAGGCAACAATACCCCGGGTGGGTTAAATTGCTTCTTGTCCAACGGCGGCGATTGGGGCAATGCGGCAGGTGGGCTGATCGTCTCGCAGGCCTCTCTTGACGACATCCTGAGCAAAGCCAGCTATACGCTTTCGATGTACGCCTGGGGTAGTGCGACTCCTGTGGTGCTTAATCTGTTGGCCAACGGAGTGGTAATCACGCCCACTTCCTCGGTGGATCCGGTTTTGACCGGTAACTGGCAGGAATTCTCCAGGACGTATGACGCTGCCGACCTTACCGGTTACATTGGCCAGGCTATAACGATTGTGTGTGGCCTCGGCCGCAACGCCGCAGGCGCTCAGACCAAGTTCGACGACGTATCGCTTAGCTACGTCACCGCCGCCAACGATGCACCGGTAATAAGCAATGTCAACGGCGACGGCGTAACATTTACCGAGGGCGGCGGCGCGATTGACCTCGACAACGCGACCAACGGTGCGGTCAGCGATATTGACGACACCGACTATAACGGCGGCTGGCTGCTGGTCCACCGCCAGGCCAATACGACCGCCAGCGATATACTCAGTATCGACGCCAATTCCGACGGCGACGCCGACAATGCCACCGGCATATACGTCAACGTCGCCGAGGTACTATATAATAACGTAGCGATCGGCGATATCACTATCGACGGGACCGGTACAAACGACCTGAAGATCGAGTTCGACGCAGCAGCCGCCACCGACGCGGCGGTAGGCGCACTTATACATGCCATCCAGTTCAATAATACCAGCGAAGACCCCGACACCACCGCCCGAACGATACGGCTGACCTTAAACGACGGCACCGACACCAGCGCAGCGGCTGATGTGACCGTCACAGTCAACGCAGCCAACGACGCACCCGTAATAAACAATGTCAACGGCGACGGCGTAACATTTACAGAGGGCGGCGGCGCGATTGATCTCGACAACGCGGCCAACGGTGCGGTCAGCGATATTGACGACGCCGACTATAACGGCGGCTGGCTACTGGTCCACCGCCAGGCCAATACGACCGCCAGCGATATACTCAGTATCGACGCCAATTCCGACGGTGACGCCGACAGTGCCACCGGCATATACGTCAACGTCGGCGAGGTACTATATAATAACGTAGCGATCGGCGATATCACTATCGACGGGACCGGTACAAACGACATGGAGATCGAGTTCGACACGGCGGCCGCCAACGACGCGGCCGTAGGCGCACTTATACATGCCATCCAGTTCAATAACTCATCGGAAGACCCCGACACCACCGCCCGAACGATACGGCTGACCTTAAACGACGGCACCGACACCAGCGCGGCGGCCGACGTAACCGTTACCGTCAACACCATTGCTAACAATGCCCCGGTAATAACCAACGTCAACGGCGACGGCGTAACATTTACAGAGGGCGGCGGCGCGATCGACCTCGACAACGCGACCAACGGTGCGGTCAGCGATATTGACGACACCGA
>Ga0209705_10000197_pt1 | contig 31520 bp, 27 predicted proteins | sample PPLLaktember2015_5_FD_187262 | JGI IMG/M metagenome (GOLD analysis project Ga0209705, IMG submission 187262) | Freshwater sediment microbial communities from Prairie Pothole Lake near Jamestown, North Dakota, USA - PPLs Lake P8 Core (1) Depth... | ecosystem: Environmental > Aquatic > Freshwater... | reverse complement strand
CGTTCCTGGCGCAGGTGGTCGAGGTCGAGGTCCGCCGTGATCAGCCCGGGCTCGAGCGGAAAGCGCGTCGATTCCGCGAGCTTCTCGCCGTTCTCGTAGATCAGTGCATGACCGTCCCAGGCCAGGTCCGTCGTCGATTCGCCCGGCCCGGCGGCCGAGTAGAGGCAGGCCGCGACGCATTTCGCGGACTGCGAGGCACAGAGCAGGCGGCGATAGTCCGCCTTGCCCACGGTGATGTCGCTCGCCGAGAGGTTCGCGAGCACCGTGGCGCCGGCGAGCGCGGCGAGCGTGCTCGGCGGCAGCGGCACCCAGGCGTCCTCGCAGATTTCGAGGTGCAGCACGAAGCCGGCCAGGTCGCGGGCCTCGAACAACAGGCCGGGGCCGAACGGCACTTCCTGGCCCAGCAGTCGCAGGGAACTCGAGACCGCCTGCGCGGCCGGCGCGAAGTGCCGCTTCTCGTAGAACTCGCGATAGTTCGGCAGGTAACTCTTCGGCACGGCACCGAGGATCCGGCCCCGGTGCACCAGCACGCCGCAGTTGAAGAGCCGGTCGTCGGCTCGCAGCGGCAGTCCGACAGCCAATGCCAGTGGCAGCTCGCGACTCGCCGCGACCAGCGTTTGCAGCGCTGTGAGGGAAGCGTCGAGCAGCGCGTCCTGCTGGAACAGGTCCTCGTTCGAATAGGCGGAGAGGCCGAGTTCTGGAAACACGGCGAGGACGGCATGCTCGTCGGCGGCCCGGCCCGCCAGCTCAAGCGTGCCGGCGACGTTGATGGCCGGGGAGGCAACCTCCACGCGCGGCGTGGCGACGGTCACTCGCGCGAACCCGTGCCGGTAGATCGACTCGAACGGCGGCAGGCGTGCCGGGCGGCGGGAACTGGCCATGCGGGACCTTGCGCGGGGTGGACTGCGTCAGTTTCGGCTCCCGCGAGCGGTCGGGCAAGGTCTGGCGGGCCCCGGGGTGAGAAGCGCGTCACGCCCCCGGGGCCGCATGCGGGGTTAGCCTCGGCTCAATCCGGGCGAGGTGTCCGATGGCGAGCGACTTTTTCAACCGGGCCAGGTCACTGTTCGGGCGCACCGAGCCTGAGCCGGCCCCGGTCGCGCAGAAGAAAGCGCTGCAGCGCTTTCATGCGGTGACCATCGCCGCGGGGCCGCGCGCCTGCGCAGCTGCGCTGACGCTGCGCGACCAGCGCTTCCTGTCGCGCGACGCCCCGCCGCTGCCGCTCAAGGGCTGTTCCTGCGCGAAGTGCGAGTGCCACTACGCGCACCACGACGATCGGCGCAAGATGGGCCGCCGCGCGCGCGACCTCGGTGTTTCGCTCGACGGTTACACCGAGGACGAAAAGCGCGGCGGTGCCAAGCGCGGTCGCCGCAAGGCCGACAAATGAGACATAGGGAAAATAGGGGACATTCACCTATTTCCAGACGGAAATAGGTGAATGTCCCCTATTTTCCCTATGTTTCCTTGACGAACGGATTACTGCGCCGTTCCTCGCCGAACGTCGACATCGGCCCGTGTCCGGGCACGAAGCGCACGTCGTCGCCGAGCGGCAGCAGCTTGGTGCGGATGGCGCCGATCAGCGTGTCGTAATCGCCACCCGGAAAGTCCGTCCGCCCGATCGATCCCGCGAACAGCACGTCGCCGACGAACGCGAGCCGGTCGGCAGGCGAGAAGAACACGACGTGGCCCGGCGTGTGGCCCGGGCAGTGCAGCACCTCGAACTCGACTTCGCCCACCTGCACGCGATCGCCATCGTCGAGCCAGCGGTCGGGAGTGAACGTCTCGCTCGGCGGGAAACCGAACATCCGCGACTGCTCGGGCAGCCCGTCGATCCAGAACTGGTCGCCGCGATGCGGACCTTCGATCGGCAGCTTGAGGTTGCGCGCCAGCTCTGCCGTGCCGCCCGCGTGATCGATGTGGGCGTGCGTGAGCAGGATCTTCTCGAGGCGCACGTTCTCGTCGCGGGCCGCCGCGAGGATCCGTTCGAGGTCGCCGCCCGGGTCGATCACGGCACCGGACCCGGTTCGTTCGCACCAGACGAGCGAGCAGTTCTGGGCGAACGGCGTCACCGGCAGGATCGAGGCACGCAGCAAGTCAGCCCTCCGCCCGCGGCGTGGTCGCCGGCGGGTGCGCGCCCTGCACGCCGCCCATCAGCGCGAGGCGCATGCCGGCCTCGATCGACAGCGAGGTCGGCTCGAGCAGTTCGCGCGGCAGGAACACGGTGTAGCCGCCGACCATGTAGCTCATCGGCAGGTACACCGCGACCGCGTCGGCGGCCTCGCCCTCGAGGCCGACGGCTGCGCCCGACTCGGCTGTCACGAACCCGATGATCTTGCCCGACCCGAACGGCACGAGCACCACGCGCTTGAGGTCACTGTCGTGGCCGGAAGACGGGAAAAAGCGCATGAAGTCGCGGATCGCGACGTAGATCGTCTTCACGACGGGAATCCGGCCGAACAAGTGATCGCTGAAACGCAGCGCGCTGCGCACGGCGTAGGCGTTGACCGCCAGGCCCGCGACGTAGAGCGCTGCGAGCCCCGCGAGCAGACCGAGGCCAGGCCAGTAGAAACCCGCCGGCACGATGAGCTTGATCGCCGGCGCGAACAGCCGCTCGGCGGCCAGCGCGAGCCAGTACACCAGGTAGATCGTGAGGCCGACCGGCAGCAGCGCCACCAGCCCCTTGAGGATCGTGTTCCAGATCTTGCGCATGAGGAATTCCGCCGCGGCCGCAGAGTATGCAGAGGCGGGCGTCACCACGCCACCGCGATCACGTATCATCCCGCGGATTCCCCGGACTCCACGCGATGCACCTGCGAACTCGACTCTTCGCCAGCCTGTTGCTGTTCCTCGGCGCGCCGGCGGCGCTGCCCGCGGCCGATCGTACCTACCTGCCGCCCGAGGTGGAGCGGGTGCTCGCGCAGCGGCGCATCCCGGGCACCAGCCTGAGCATCTTCGTGCGCGAGATCGGTCGCGACGAGCCGCTGGTGAGCTACAACCCCGGCGTGCCACGCAACCCGGCGTCGACGATGAAGGTCGTCACGACGTTCGCTGCACTCGAGCTGCTCGGGCCGGCCTACACCTGGCGCACGCGCGCCTACGCGACCGGGCCGGTGCGCGACCAGGTGCTCGATGGCCACCTCGTGCTCGAGGGCGGCGGCGATCCGTTCATGAATGCGGATCGGTGGTGGGGTTTCGTCAACGGCCTGCGCCAGGTCGGCATCGAGCGCATCGCCGGCGACGTCGTCATCGACAACACGCTGTTCTCACCGCAGGGTGACGATCGCGCCGCGTTCGACAATCGTCCCTACCGAACCTACAACGTGCTGCCCGACGCGTTGATGGTCAATTTCCAGACCGTCAATGTCGCCGTCGTGCCCGACGCCGCAGCGGGCACGGTACGCGCCCGGGTCAACCCCTCGCCGGCGAACCTCACGGTCGAGAACTCCGTCCAGCTTGAGCGGGGGCCGTGCCGGCGCGGTGCCGGTGGCGTCGTCGTGGCGATGCCCGCGGGGCCTGCAGGAAACGTCTTGAGCGTGGGCGGACGCTACGCGTCGGGTTGCGGGCCGACGTCGGTCACCCGCGCGGTGATGCGGGCACCGGACTTCGCGTTCGGCACGTTCAAGACGTTCTGGCAGCAGTCCGGCGGCACGCTGAACGGCGGCCTGCGCATGGGGGCCGTGCCGGCGGATGCGAAATTGCTCTATACGCACGAGTCGTTGACGCTGTCGGAGGTGATCCGCCTCGTCAACAAGTTCTCGAGCAACGTGATGGCGCGCCACCTGCTGCTCACGCTCGCGGCGGAGAAGGCCGGGCGCCCGGCGACGGCGGCCGCGGGCGAGCGCGTGATCGCGGAGTTCCTCGCTTCCCGCGGCATCGTGATTCCCGACCTGGTGATCGAGAACGGCGCCGGCCTGTCCCGCGACGAGCGCATCACCGCGCAGGGGCTGGCCGACGTGCTGCGCGAAGCCTGGCGCAGCCCCTTCATGCCGGAGTTCGCGGCGTCGCTGCCGCTCTCTGCGATCGACGGCACGCTGCGCCGCCGCTTCCGCTCCCCCGACATGGAAGGCCGCCTGCGCATGAAGACGGGCAGCCTGCAGGACGTGAGCGCGCTCGCCGGCTACGTGACCGCGGCGTCCGGCCGCAGCTACGTGGCCGTGATCATGCTGAATCACCCGGGCGCCGACTCCGGCGCTGGCGAGGCCGTGCAGGCTGCGCTCGTGAACTGGGTGTTCGGACGCTAGCGGCGCGCCTCGTCCTCGGCCCGCGGTTCGCCGACCAGGGCGGGCAGCCATTCGACCTGGGTCTCGAGCGCGCCGTCTTCGAGCAGGCTCAGCCAGCGGTAACCGGGCGGCCGGCGGTCCATGACGCAGCCCGGCGTGCGCGGAGCGAACTGGGCGCAGGTGGACGGCGTGGCGAGCAGCCGCACCGCGCCGCGCTGCGCATCGAACTCCTGGTGCACGTGGCCGGCCAGCACCGCGCGCACGTGGGGGTGGCGGTCGATCACGGCCAGCAGTTCGGGGCCGTTCTGCAGTCCGACCGCATCGAGCCAGGCGCTGCCGACCGGCACCGGCAGGTGGTGCAGGCAGACCAGCACGGGCACGTCCGCGAGCGCGCGCAGGTCCGCGTCGAGACGCGCGAGTTCCTGCGGGACGACCCGGCCAGACGCGTCACCGTCGATGTGCGTGTCGAGCAGCACGATTCCCCAGCCGCCGAGCCGCGCGCGTCCGCAATACTGGAAGCCGCGATCGTTGAGCAGCGTCGCCATCAGCCCCGGGTCGTCGTGATTGCCCGGCAGGCAGAAGACCGGCGCGCCGCAGCCGGCGAGCGCGCGGCGGAAGTTGGCATAGGCGGCTGCGCTGAAATCGTCGCCAATGTCCCCCGTGACGACGACCGCGTCGGGGCGCCGGCCTGCGCCGAGCGCGGCCTCCAGCACGAGACGCAGCGACACGGCCGTGTTCAGGCCGTACAGCTCGCGCGTCGTGTCGCCGAACAGGTGCGGGTCGGTGACCTGAAGCAATTGGAAGGCCGGCATTGCGCTCCGATGGTCCGTGAGTGGAGGTGGCGACTATCGTAAACCCGGAGCGCGGATTGACACACACGCTGCCCCGGTGCCGTGACGTCGGGCCCGCCCGTCTGCCAGGTCATCCTTTGGTCGAATGTCCTCCAGCAACCGGGGGCTCGCTGGCTATACTCCGGCGACCGACGGCGCCAACTTGGAGCGGCCCATGGCCTATGACCGCAACAACGTGTTTGCTCGCATCGTGCGTGGCGAGATCCCGGCCCACAAGGTCTTCGAGGACGAGCACACGCTGGCGTTCATGGACGTGATGCCGCAGGCCGACGGCCACACGCTGGTGATCCCGAAGGTCGAGGCCGAGAACCTGTTCGACCTGCCGGGCCCCGCGCTGGCGGCGACGATCCTGACCACGCAGCGCGTGGCGCGGGCCGTGCAGAAGGCCTTCGCCGCGCCCGGGATCCTGATTGCGCAGCTGAACGGGCCGGCGGCCGGACAGAGCGTGTTCCACATTCACTTTCACGTGCTGCCGCGCCACGAGGGCCTCGACCTGCGCTTCCACGCGCGGGACATGGCCGATCCGGCGTTGCTGGCCGCGCACGCCGAAAAGGTGCGGGCCGCGCTCGACTGAGGCGTGTGGCGAGTACAACGGACGAGACTACGGGGAGAGGAACATGAGCAAGCTCTACGAAGTGCCGCAGGAATTCGCCGCGCGGGCGCGGATCCGGCAGGACGATTACCGGCGGATGTACGCGGAGTCGGTGAGCGACTCGGCCGGCTTCTGGGGCCGCATGGGCCGCCGCCTGGACTGGATCCGTCCGTACACGCAGGTCCGCGACGTGAGCTACGACGTCGCCGACTTCCGCATCCGCTGGTTCCACGACGGCCAGCTCAACGTCGCGGCGAATTGCCTCGATCGCCACCTCGCGACGCGTGGTGACCAGGCGGCGATCATCTGGGAAGGCGATGACCCTTCCCAGTCCGAGACGATCACCTATCGCGAGCTCTATCACCGCGTCTGCAGGCTCGCCAACGCGCTGCGCTCGCTCGGCGTGCAGAAGGGCGACCGCGTGACGATCTACCTGCCGATGATCCCCGAGGCGGCGGTTGCGATGCTTGCCTGCGCGCGCATCGGCGCGATCCATTCCGTCGTGTTCGGCGGGTTCTCGCCGGATTCACTGTCGGGCCGCATCGCCGACTGCGCCTCCACGGTCGTGATCACGGCGGACGAGGGCGTGCGCGGCGGCAAGAAGGTGCCGCTCAAGGCCAACGTGGACCAGGCGCTCGCGAGCCCGGGCACCGAGACGGTGCAGCACGTGCTGGTCGTCAAGCGCACCGGGACCACGGTGGCGATGTACCGCCGCGACCGCTGGTACAGCGAGGTCGTCGACGGCCAGCCGGACGAGTGCGAGCCGGTGGCGATGGAAGCCGAGGATCCGTTGTTCATCCTCTACACGTCGGGCTCGACCGGCAAGCCGAAGGGCGTGCTGCACACGAGCGGCGGTTACCTCGTCTATGCGGCCCTGACCCACGAAGCGGTCTTCGACATCCGTGACGGGGACATTTTCTGGTGCACCGCGGACGTGGGCTGGGTGACGGGCCACAGCTACGTCGTCTATGGTCCGCTCGCGAACGGCGCCACGTCGCTGATGTTCGAAGGCGTGCCCAACTACCCGGACACGAGCCGTTTCTGGCAGGTCGTCGACAAGCACCAGGTCACGATCTTCTACACCGCGCCCACGGCGCTGCGGGCGCTGATGCGCGAGGGCGATGGCCCGGTCAAGAAGTCCTCGCGCAAGTCGCTGCGCCTGCTCGGCACCGTGGGCGAGCCGATCAACCCGGAAGCCTGGGAGTGGTACCACCGCGTGGTGGGTGAGGATCGCTGCCCGATCGTCGACACCTGGTGGCAGACGGAGACCGGCGGCATCCTGATCACGCCGCTGCCGGGCGCGATCGCGCAGAAGCCGGGCTCGGCGACGCTGCCGTTCTTCGGCGTCCAACCAGCCATCGTCGACAACGAGGGGCACGCGCAGGAGGGCCCCTGCGAAGGCAACCTCGTGATCACGGACAGCTGGCCCGGCCAGATGCGCACGGTGTTCGGCGATCACCAGCGCTTCATCGACACCTATTTCCGGACGTTTCCGGGCCGCTACTTCACCGGCGACGGCGCCAAGCGCGACGATGACGGCTACTATTGGATCACCGGCCGCGTCGACGACGTGCTGAACGTCGCCGGGCACCGCCTCGGCACCGCGGAGGTCGAAAGCGCGCTCGTCGCGCACGCGCAGGTGGCGGAGGCGGCCGTGGTCGGCTGCCCGCACGACATCAAGGGCCAGGGCATCTACGCCTACGTCACGCTGGTGTTCGACGCGGAGCCGACCGAGGCGCTGCGCAAGGAGCTGCGCGAGTGGGTGCGGCGCGAGATCGGACCCATCGCGACGCCGGACTTCATCCAGTGGGCACCGGGTTTGCCGAAGACGCGCTCCGGCAAGATCATGCGCCGCATCCTGCGCAAGATCGCCGCGAACGAGCACGACCAGCTCGGCGACATCTCGACGCTGGCCGATCCGTCCGTGGTCGCGCAACTCGTCGAGGAGCGGATGAATCGCTGAGCCAGACCCACGGGGAGCGGCCTTAGTCCATCGTCTAAGGCCGCGGGTCTGCTGCGACTTTCCCGTACGACGAATGTGCAGTGGCCCCGGCCGGGGATCTTGCTAGATTCACCGCGCGTACTGCCACGATCCCCAGGCACCTCCAGGAGAGCAGCCATGGCCTCGGTTCCTACCATCGACTGGGATGCGGTCATCGCCGATCCGCGCTTCCAGGAGCTGCACCGCAAGAAGCAGACGTTCCTGACCACGCTGATGATCATCTCGGTGGTCTTCTATTTCCTGCTGCCGATCGGCGCCGCGTACTTCCAGGATCTCTACCGCGTCAAGGTCTGGGGCGTCATCAACTTCGGCCTGATGTTCGCGCTGAGCCAGTTCATCGTGGCCTGGGGGATCGCGTATTTCTACTCGTGGCGCGCCAACCGGGACTTTGACCGGATGGCCCGCGAGCTCGCGGCGCACTACGAAAAGAAGACGGGCTGAGCCATGCAGACGCAACATCGAAGATGGATCGCGTGGGCGCTCGCAGGCGTCATGGTCATATTGAGCGGGACGGCGCTCGCGCAGGGCGCCGTGGCACCGGAGTATCGCTGGCTCACCTTCGCGGTGTTCTCGGCGATCATCGGGCTCACCATGTACGTCACCTACCTTGCCGCGAAACGCGTCAAGACGGCGTCGGACTTCTACACCGCCGGCGGCGGGATCACGGGCCTGCAGAACGGCTGGGCGATCGCCGGCGACTATCTCTCGGCCGCCTCGTTCCTCGGCATCGCGGGCCTGATCTCGCAGTACGGCTACGACGGCTTCATGTACTCCGTGGGCTGGCTCGTCGCGTACATCACCGTGCTGCTGGTGATCGCCGAACCCTGCCGCAACATCGGCCGCTACACGCTTCCCGACATTCTCGCTTACCGCAATGACCCGAAGGCGATGCGCATCGTCGGAGCACTGTCGGTGATCACCGTCTCGACTTTCTACCTGACTGCGCAGATGGTGGGCGGCGGCGTGCTGGTCAAGACGCTGATCGGCATCGACTACGAGGTCTCGGTGATTGCCGTGGGCGTGCTGATGCTGGCCTACGTGCTGTTCGGCGGCATGGTCGCGACCACGTGGGTGCAGATCATCAAGGCCATCCTGCTCGTGATCGCCTCGCTGGTGCTCGTGGTGCTGGTCTGGCTGCCCTACGGATTCTCGCTGCCGGCCTTCCTGCAGGACGTGGTGGGTGATCCCAAGGTGCAGACGCGCGTCGCGTCGCTGCTCGGCGACCCGGCCCGCAACATGTCCGCGATCGAGCTCGGCCAGCGTTTCCTCGAGCCGGGCCTGTACTTCAAGAGCCCGATCGACCAGGTCTCGCTCGGAATGGCACTGGTGTTCGGCACCGCTGGCCTGCCGCACATCCTGATGCGCTTCTTCACCGTGCCGACCGCACAGCAGGCGCGCAAGTCGGTGGTCTGGGCCATGGCCATCATCGGCGGCTTCTACGTGCTGACGCTGTTCCTCGGCTTCGGCGCGGCGAAGCACGTCGGCCCGGCCGCGATCGCCGCGGTCGACGCCGGCGGCAACATGGCGGGTCCGCTGCTCGCCCAGTTCCTCGGCGGCGGCCCGAACTCGTTCCTCGGCAACTTCATGCTGGCGTTCGTCTCGGCCGTGGCGTTCGCGACGATCGTCGCGGTGGTGGCGGGCCTGGTGCTCGCGGCCGCTTCGGCGATCGCGCACGACTTGTACGTGGGCGTGTACCACGGCGGCGACACCGTCCCGCCGCAGCAGCAGGTGCGCGCTGCACGCATCGCAACCGTGCTCGTGGGCGCCCTGGCGATCACGATCGGCATCGCCGCCAAGGGCCAGAACGTCGCGCACCTCGTGGCGCTGGCGTTCGCGGTAGCCGCCTCGGCCAACTTCCCCTGCGTGTTGCTGACGCTGTACTGGAAGCGCTGCAGTACCGGCGGCATCGTCGCCGGCATGATCGTCGGCACGGTGCTCGCGGTCGGGCTCACGCTGGTGTCGCCCAATGTCACCTATCCGAAAGTCGTCAAGGCGGCGGCGCAGAAGGTGCTCGACGGCGAGGCCGCCAAGCGCACGGCGATCGAGGCCGCGTTGACCTCGGCCGACACGCTGGCCGCGGGGCAGGCCAAGCTCGACCTTGCGCTGCTCGACAAGGCCGTGCAGAAGGCGAACGACGACCTCGTCAAGTTCGCGGGACGCGAGACCTCGTTCCTCGGTCTCGAGAAGCCGCTCTTCCAGCTGAAGAACCCGGGCATTATCTCGATCCCGCTCGGGTTCCTCGCGGTGCTGCTCGGTTCGCTGCTGTTCCGCGACAAGCGCTCCGAGGCGCTCTGGCCCGAGGTCTATGCGCGGCAGAACACCGGCATCCTGGCGTCCAGGGCGGCCTCCCACTGAGCGAGGCGGTGCATTGACGGCGGGGCGGGTGTAGCGTCCGGAACATGGCGACACCCGCCCTGATCGTCGAGTCGACGTTGCGATTCCTGCGCGAGCACGTGCCGTTCTCGGCGATGGCGCGCAAGGACCTCGAGTTCATCGCCGCGCGCGCGCAACTGGCGTACTTCCCGGTCGGCACGACGATCGTCGATCCGGCGGATGGCATGGCGCAGCACCTGCACATCATCCAGCGCGGGCACGTGGGCGTGCACAACATGGCGGTCCCGGGCGACGACGAGGTGCGCGGCGCCGGCGAGTGCTTCCCCGTGGCCGCGCTCGCTGCGGGCTCGGCCGGAACGCGGCGCTTCGAGGCGACGGAGGACGTCTTCTGCTACCGGGTGTCGCGCGACGACTTCGACGCCTTGCGCCGCGATTCCGTTCCGTTCGCCGCCTTCTGCACGCAAGCTCTCGCGGGCATCGTCCAGCACTCGCTCGGGCAGCTGCGCAAGAACTTCACCCAGCGCGCGCTCGAGCAGCAGACGATGTTCGAGTCGCTGCGGACCGTAATCCGGCGCGCGCCCGTGTCGTGCGAGAAGGGCACGCCGATCCGTGCCGCGCTCGAGACCATGCGCAACGAGCGCATCGGCACCATCGCCGTGGTCGATTCGACGCAGCGCCCGGTGGGCATCTTCACGCTGACCGACCTCATGGAGCGCGTGGTGCTCCCGGGCGTGGACCTCGACGCCCCGGTCATGGCGGTGATGACGCCGGATCCCGGCACGATGAGCGACATGGCGACCGCACAGGAAGCCCTTGCGCACATGGCGCAGCGCGGGCTGCACCAGATCATGGTGACGCGCGAGGGCCGGCTGGCCGGCGTCGTGTCCGAACGCGACCTCTTCGGACTGCAGCGGCTCACCATGCGCAACGTCCTGCAGTTCATCCGCCACGCGCGGGACGTCGCGGGCCTGCGGCGCGCCACGCGCGACATCGACGCGCTGACCGACAACCTCATCGTGATGGGCGCCGGCGCCGAGACGCTCACCCAGACCATCACGGCGCTCAACGACGCGCTGACGCAGAGGCTGTTCGCCCTGCTGCTGCCGCGGTTCGACCTCGAGGACCTCGACTGGTGCTGGCTCTCGGTCGGCAGCGAAGGGCGTCGCGAGCAGACGGTCGCGACCGACCAGGACAACGCGCTCGTCTTCCTGGGCGCGACCGGTGCGTCGGCGGCGATCCGCGAGCGCCTGCTGGCGTTCGCCCGGGCGGCGAACGAGGGGCTCGCGGCGCTCGACTTCCCGCTGTGCCCCGGCAACATCATGGCCGGCAACCCGGAGTACTGCCTCGACACCGTGGAATGGCGCGCCAAGTTCGCCGGCTGGATGCGCGAGCCGACGCCCGAGGCCCTGCTCGGTGCCAACATTTTCTTCGACTTCCGCCCGCTCGCGGGCAAGGCCGAGCTCGCGGAGACCCTGCGCGCGTGGCTCGGCAACGTCGCCTCGGAGAACAAGCTGTTCCTGCGCATGCTGGTGGCGAACGCCATGCAGGCGGAGCCGCCACTCGGCGTGATCCGCAAGTTCCGCACGGACGATGGCGAGCACGCCGGCACCCTCGACCTCAAGGCGCAGGGCACGCGCATCTTCGTCGACGCGGCGCGGGCCTTCGCGCTGGCCCTGGGGATCGCCGAGACCAACACGTCGCAGCGCCTCAGGCTTGCCGGCCGGCGGCTCAACATCGACGAGCGCCAGATGGCCTCCGTGGTGGAGGCCTACCACTTCCTGCAGATGCTGCGGCTGCGTGCGCAGCGGGGCGAACTCGATGCGGAGCCCGCGGGCGTGCCCGCGGGCGACCGGGCGCGCCCGCACACGGCCCTGAACCGGGTCGATCCCTACGCGCTCAACGACCTCGACCAGCGCATGCTGAAGGAGTCGTTTCGCCAGGCGCGCGCGTTGCAGGCGCAACTCGAGCAGTCGATCGGGCATTAGGGACTGCCGGGGGGGGGGCCAGAGCCGGATGCGACTGCCGTTCCAGGGTTCGATCGAGAGGCGGCGGGTCCGCCTGGCGCTGCCGCCCGAGGACCATGCACGCCTGACCGCGTTGCGCTTGCGCGCGAAGCAGCGCGCGCGCGAGGACCGCAGCACCGCGGCCGGGCTGCTGTCGCTGTCACGGCTCGTCGCGATGGACCTCGAGACGACCGGGCCCAACATGATGCGAGACCGGATCATTTCGATCGGCGGCGTGGCGGTCGCGGAGCGGGCGGTCCGGCACGACGACGCGTTCGAGATCGTCATGCGGCAGGAACGCGAAAGCGGCGTGGACAACATCCTGATCCACCAGATCGGCGGCCAGGAGCAGCGGGCCGGCGCCGAGCCGGTGGGCGCGCTGCTGGCGTTTCTCGAGTACCTCGACGGATCGATCGCAGTCGCCTTTCGGGCGGAGTTCGACTCGACCGTGCTGGGGCGCGAGCTGCGCGACAGTCTCGGCATCCGCCTGCGCACGCGATTCGTCGATCTCGCCAGCATCCTGCCGGCGTTGTTTCCCAACACGCAGAACGACTCGCTCGACGACTGGGCGCGGCATTTCGGCTTGCCGCCGATCGGTCGGCACCACGCGATCGCCGATGCCTATGCGAACGCGCAGCTGCTGCTGCTCGCACTGGAGAAGGCCCAGCGGATCGGCCTCGCCTCCGTCGCCGATCTGCTCGAGCTCGACAAATCGCAGCGCTGGCTGGGCCGGCGCCGCTAGGTCCTTCGACTAAGGTCGCACTGACAACCCGCCGCGTGCGCTGTTACGTTCAGAGTGCCCACATGAAGGCGCCAGCGCCAGGGTTGCGACTGGGTGTACGGGTCCCCGGCTGGGGGCGTTCACAACACGAGGGGGAATTGCAGTGCGTCAACTATCTGCCGCAGACCGCGCCGAGCACTGGCGCCAAACGCGAAACCTGACGATCGCGCACCTGACCGTCTGGTTCATCTTCGCCTACGTCGTCCACTGGTTCGCCCTGCCGTTGAACAACATCAACTTCTTCGGCTGGCCGCTGGGCTACTACTTTTCGGCGCAGGGCTCGCTGATCGTGTTCGTGGTCCAGCTGTTCGTGTTCAACCGTCAGCAGCACGCCATCGACGTCAAGTTCGGCGTCGAAGAACGGGAATAAGGGGGACGACATGGGCATGAAATGGGAAGGGAAGGGATTCATGGAATCCCTTCCGAAAATCTACGCCATCTACACCGGTGGCTTCCTGGCGTTCTTCGCGCTGATGGCGTTCTTCGAGACGCTAGGCATGAGCGCCAAGTGGATCGGCATCCTGTTCGTTCTCTTCACGCTGGTCGTCTACGCCTTCATCGGCGTGCTCTCGCGCACGACGGCCGTCGACGCCTACTACGTCGCCGGACGCAGCGTCCCGCCGGTGTTCAACGGCATGGCGACGGCGGCCGACTGGATGTCGGGCGCGTCCTTCGTCGCGATGGCCGGTGGCATCTTCATGTCCGGCCATCCCTACATGGCCTTCATCGTGGGCTGGACCGGCGGCTACATCCTGATCGCCACGCTGATGGCGCCTTACCTGCGCAAGTTCGGCTGCTATACGGTGCCGGACTTCATCGGCACGCGCTACGGCGGCAAGCTGACGCGCTTCTGCGCGATCGTGGTGCTGGTGGTCGCGTCGTTCACCTACGTGACGGCCCAGATCACCGCCACCGGGACGATCGCCGCGCGCGCTTTCCAGATCCCGTTCGAGGTCGGCGTCTGGCTCGGCCTGTTCGGCATCCTGGTGTGCTCGATGCTCGGCGGCATGCGCGCGGTGACCTGGACGCAGGTCGCGCAGTACATCGTGCTGATCGTCGCCTACCTGATCCCGATCTTCTGGATGTCGATCGCGCAGGGCTTCGGCTTCCTGCCTCACCTGTCGTACGGCAGCGCCGTCCAGCGCATCATGGAACTCGAGCCGATCATCGGCGTCGGCACCGCGCCCACCGACACGGTGGCTGGTCTGAAGGCTTTGACCACACTGCATGCAACTCCGCCGGAAGGTGCGCTCGCAGCCTGGAAGTTCGTGACCCTGGTGTTCTGCATGATGGTCGGCACCGCCTCGCTGCCGCACATCCTGATGCGCTATTTCACGACGCCGTCGGTGCGCGATGCGCGCAACTCGGTGGCCTGGTCGCTGTTCTTCATCTTCCTGCTGTACTTCTCGGCGCCCGCGCTCGCGACGTTCAGCAAGCTGCAGATGATCGACCCGAACCTGCCCACCTCGATCATCGGCGCTTCGGTCGACCATGTGCTGTCACTGGAGTGGATCCAGAAGTGGAGCGCAATCGGCCTGCTCGCCATCAAGGACAGCAACGCCGACGGGATCCTGCAGGTCAACGAGTTCTTCCTGAACCCGGACATCATCGTGCTCGCGACGCCGGAGATGGCCGGCCTGCCGTACGTGATCTCCGGCCTCGTCGCGGCTGGCGGCATGGCGGCCGCGATGTCCACCGCCGACGGCCTGCTGCTGGCCATGGCCAACACGCTTTCGCACGACCTGTACTACAAGATCATCGACCCGAAGGCCGAAGTGAAGAAGCGGCTGATGACGTCGCGCGTCCTGCTGCTGATCATCGGCGCGGGCGGTGCGGCGGTCGCGAGCCTGAAGCTCACCGGCATCCTCGGCGCGGTCGCCTGGGCGTTCTGCTTCGCGATGTCGGGCCTGTTCGTCCCTCTGGTGCTCGGCGTGTGGTGGAAGCGCGCCAACCGCGCAGGCGCCCTCGCGGGCATGATCGTCGGCCTGGGCACGGGCTGGTGGTACCTGCTGGCGGTCCGCAACCCGGAGGCCTGGTATGGCCTGGCGCAGCCGTGGATCGGCCTGGACGACCTGCGCTTCGGCGTCGTCGGCGTGACGGCGAGCGCCGTCGCGATGATCGTCGTGACGCTGCTCACACCTCCGCCGAGCGAGGAGATCCAGCGCATGGTCGACGAGGTGCGCGTCCCGCACGGTGACACGATCATTCCTTCCAAGGCCTGATCGCGCACGGCGCAGTTCTGCAGGGCCGGGGCGAGGTGACTCGCTCCGGCCCTTTTTCGTGTGAGAGAATTTCGCGGTTCACCGCAACCGGCAAGCACGGAGTGGCCAGATGATCGAGGGTATCCCGCTCTGGGTGGTCCTGCTGGATTACCTGCTCGGCATGGTCATGTGGACGTTGATCGGCCGCTTCGGCATGGGCCTGTTCCTGCCCGCGGACAGCCGGTTCTTCTTCAGCCGCTTCTTCATCCGCGTCACCGACCCGCTGATCAAGCGCTTCGGGCCGATCACGCCGGATTTCCTGATCCCCGCGATGGTGCCGCTCTACGTGGCTTGGTTCTTCTTCATGTTCCGCTTCTACGTCATGCCGTGGCTGATGGGCTACTCGGTGATGGGCATGCTGTCGTTCCCACTCGAGGGCCAGATTGCCAAAGCCATCTACTGGCTGGGTCGCCTTTTTAGCGGCTGATTACCGGGCGGGCGGATCCGGCATTGCGCCGAGCAGCGTCCGGGAGTCGAGGTGACGGGCAAATTCCCGACGCACCTCCTGCCAGCGAAAACGGATCGAATTGCGCACGATCTCCTCGTCGAGTTCCTTGAGTTCGTCCATGACCGGCGCCCAGCGCACCAGCCCGTCGGGGCTTGCCGTGAACGCAGCCTCGTCCTTGCCGATGGCCAGCCAGTCGGTACGCGCGATACGGTCGCGCACGCGTTGTGCGTGCGTTGCGAATGCAGCACCGGCCTCGGCTGGCGTCCCGGCCTGCGAGAGAACACCGTCCACCAGCACGACCATCATCTGCGCGACCCGCGGCAGCTCCCGCGGGGCCTGCTGCGCGATGCGACTGCCCGCATGGACCGCAAGGTCCGAAAGGCAATCCAGCCAGACGTGCCACTTGGCGATGTTGATCGACGCGACGAAGGGGTCGTCGTCGAACAGTTCCGGGTAGCGCATGCCGGCGCGCGTGCGCAGGTAACCGTAGAGCGACGCCTGCGCGACGAAGCTGGCGCGCTTGTCGAGAAAACGGGCCAGCGCCTCGGGCGTGTCGATCGGCTCCGGCGTCGCATCGCGACCCAGCCCCAAGTAGGACCTGAGCGTCGTCCAGAGCTCGGCGGGCCGCAAGGCTGACCACGACAACCCGACGCTCTCGTCGGAGCGCTGGCGCCGGACGATCCGCGGCGATCGGGACTTGTCGGGTCCGGGCATCAGGCGCTCCGTGCGACTTTCAGGGCGACCGCCAGTATACGGTCAGCGCTATGATTGGCGACCATGAGCAATCCGCTGGCCGACGTCGAAAAATTCCTGGAGGAAACCCCTCCGTTCGACCTGCTTGACCCGGCGCTGCGGCGTCGCGCGGCCGGCGCCATCGAGGCCGTGTACCGGCGCACGGGTTCGGTGCTGCTCGAGGTCGGCGACCGCAACGAGACCCTGTACGTCATCCGGCGCGGCGCGGTCGAGGCCCACGATCGGCACGGCAACTTCGTCGACCGCTACGGCGAGGGCGAGAGCTTCGGGCTGCAATCGCTGCTGACCGGCAAGCCGGTGCGATTCAGGATCACGATGATCGAGGACGGCCTCGTCTGGATGATGCCGCGCGCGGCGTTCGACGAGCTGCGTGCGAAGTCGCCGGAGTTCGGCACCCACTACATGCGCAGCCTGGAGGAGCGGTTGATCTCGGCTCTGCAGCCACGCAGCTCGTCCGGGCAGACCCTGTTCATGACGCCGATGGGCGAGCTGGTCCGTTCCGAGCCGATCGTCGTGATGCCGCAGACGACGATTGCCGAGGCCGCACGGAGCATGTCGCAGCACGGCGTCTCGTCCGTGCTGGTCAACGACGGCGACCGGGTCTGCGGGATCGTCACGGACCGCGACCTGCGCAATCGCGTGCTGGCGCAGGGTCGCGATCCGGAGGAACCCGTGGCTGCGATCATGACGACCGACCCGCTGACGCTCGATGCGTCCAGCCCGGTGCTCGAGGGCATTCTGGCAATGGCCGGACGCGGCATTCACCACCTCCCTCTGACTCGTGACCAGCGTGTCGTCGGCATGGTGACGACACGCGACCTGATGACGCTGCAGACCCAGCACCCGCTCTACCTCGCCGCGCAGGTCCAGAAAGCGGGTTCGATCGAGACGTTGGTCCGGATCTGCCGGCAGGTGCCGAAGCTGTTCGAGCTGATGCTGGCCTCGGGGATGCGCGCCGAACAGGTGCCCAAGGTGCTGACCACGATCAACGATGCGGTGACGCGCCGCTTGATCGGTCTCGCCCAGCAGCAGCTGGGGCCGCCGCCGGCGGCGTTCGCGTGGCTGGCCTTCGGCTCGCAGGCCCGCGCCGAGCAGAGCATCAAGACCGACCAGGACAACGGCATTGTCTACGCGGATGATGCGCCGCACGGCGCGGACGCCTGGTTCGCCGCGCTGGCCCGCATCGTCTGCGACGGGCTCGACGCCTGCGGCTATCCGTATTGCCCCGGCAAGATCATGGCGACCACCGACGAGTGGCGCCAACCGCTGTCCGGCTGGCTGCAGCATTTCCGCACCTGGGCCGCGGTGCCGGACCCGGAGGCGGTGCTGCGCATCAGCATCTTCTTCGACCTGCGTTGCGTCCATGGCGACCAGCCGCTTGCCGAACGGGTCAGCCAGGCGCTCGGTGAATGCGGCACCGGCCCCGGCAAGGGCGTGTTCATCGCGGCACTGGCGCGCCAGGCGGCCGGCTACGACGTGCCACTCGGATTCTTCCGGCGCTTCGTGCTCGCGAGCAAGGGCGAGCATCGCGAGACGCTCGAGATCAAGGCCAGTGGCCTGATGCCACTGACCGACCTCGTGCGCGTGCGCGCACTGGAGGCGGGGATTACGGTGCCCGGCACCCAGGCCCGGATCGCGGCCATGCTCGAAGCGGAGCGGCTGAGCCGCAGGGACGCAGACCGGCTGTCGGGCGCGCACCACCTGCTGGCCGGTCTGCGAGTCCGTCTCCACGCCGAGCAGGTGCGGCGCGGCGAGGAGCCGCACAACCATCTCGATCCTCGCGCGATCAGCCACGCGGAACGCGCCGCGCTGCGCGAAGCGTTCCTGGTCATACGCGAGGCGCAGAAGGGACTGATCCTGGACTTTCCGCGATGAGCCTGCTGCAGCGCATGCGCCTGGCGCGGGCTCGACGCGCCTGCACGCTGCCGCTGCAGCAGCGCCTGCTCGAGCAGCCGCTGCCGTCGCGCGTCGCGCGCGTGGCCAGCCTCGAGATGATCGCACTCGACTTCGAGACGACCGGTCTCGACGCCGAGCGCGATCACATCATCGCGGCGGGCTGGGTGCTGATTCGCGGCGACCGCATCGTGCTGGCCAGCGCCCGCGAGGTCCGGGTCCGCAATGGCAGTCCCGGCGGCGTCGGACAGAGCGCCGTCATCCACGGCATCCTCGACAGCGACCTCGACGATGCCGGCAGCACCGAGTCCATGGTCGAAGAACTGCTGCCCGAACTGGCCGGCCGGGCGATCGTCGCGCACGCAGCGGCGATCGAGCGCAACTTCCTGGCTGCGCTGCTGCGCCGGCTGGGCGGCGTGCCGCTGCCGAACCCGTTCATCGACACGATGGCACTCGAACGTCACCTGGTCGAGGGCAGCGGCGGCAACGTCCGGGAAATGCATGGTGACCTGACGCTGGACGCCTGCCGCGAGCGGCGCGGCCTCCCGGACCACCAGCGGCACTCGGCCGGCGCGGACGCGGTCGCTGCCGCGGAACTGCTGCTGGCGCAGGTCGCGCAGCTCGGCGACGCCGGCGAGGTCAAGCTGCGCGACCTGCTGTGAGATCGCCGCGCCGATCGCGTTGATCCGCCAGCACTACTGCGGTGAGTCGTAGAAGCGTCCCGCGCCGGCGAACCGCTGCCGATACCACTCGTCCTCGAGACTCGCCAAACGTACGTGGCCGCCGCTCTGCGGCGCGTGCACGAAGCGATCGTCGCCGGCGTAGATCCCGACGTGGCCCACGTCGCGACCCGCGAGCCGGAAGAACACCAGATCGCCCGGTCGCAGTTCACGGCGCTCGACCGGCGTGGCGTGGCTGTACTGTTCCGCCGCGGTGCGCGGCACCGCGATTCCAACCTGCCGGTGCGCGTACGCGACGAGTCCGCTGCAGTCGAACGCATCGGGCCCGGATCCACCATAGCGATAGGGGGCACCGATCCGGGTCTCGGCCGCCTCGAGCACGGCGCGGCCGGGATCCGCAGTCGCACCCCCGCCCGGCAGCCCGTGGCGGAACGGCGTGCACGCGGCGAGCAGGCTCAGCAAGACTGCCAGCAGCAGGATACGCGTTGCGATCGGACGGGATGATCTGCAGATCGACGCCATCATGACGGCAAGTGTAGGCCTGCGGCTTCGTAGCCATTGCCCCGAATTGCGCTCCCTGCGCGCGGATGCTGCAATGTGGTCGTGAGGCAACGAGGGCCGGTGACCATATGAAGTGGCGCGCGCTTGCAGTGCTGGTGGGTCTGGTGGCCGCCGGCGTAGGCATCGCCCTGTGGGTCGGTCGCACGCAACCGATCGTCGTCGACCTGGCCGAGGTAGGACGCGGCCCGGTCGCGGAGACCGTGACCAACACCCGTGCCGGCACGGTCAAGGCCTGCCAGCGCGCGAAGCTCGCGCCGCCCGCAGGCGGGCAGATCGCGCGGTTGCCGGTGAAGAAGGGCGACCTGGTCGAGAAGGACCAGGTGCTGCTCGAACTCTGGAATGACGATATCCGCGCGGAACTGGCAGTGGTCGAGCAGGACGCGGGCGCCGCCCGAGCGCGCCGCGACGAGGCGTGCGTGGCGGCCAAGGTGGCACGGCAGGAATCGAATCGGCTCGCGAGCCTGGTCGAGCGCAAGCTGGTGTCGGTCGAGCTCGCCGAGCGGGCCGCCGGCGAAGCCGACAGCCGCGAGGCAGGCTGCCGGGCCGCCGCGGCGCAGATCCGCGTCAGCCAAGCCAGAATCGATGCCGCGCGCGCGCGCCTCGAGCGCACGCTGCTGCGCGCTCCCTTCGCAGGCACGGTGGCCGAGATCAACGGCGAGCTCGGCGAGTTCGTCACGCCGTCGCCGGTCGGCATCCCGACGCCGCCGGCCGTGGACGTGGTCGACATCAGCTGCATCTACATCACCGCGCCCATCGACGAGGTCGACGCGCCGCGGGTCCGCGAGGGCATGCCGGCGCGGGTGACGCTCGATGCCTTCAAGGACCGCAGCTTTCCCGCGCACGTGCGCCGCGTCGCGCCTTACGTGCTCGACACCGAAAAGCAGGCGCGCACGGTCGAGGTCGAAGCCGAAATCGACGACCGCGGCGATGCGCTGCTGCTGCCCGGCTACAGCGCCGACGTCGAGGTGATCCTCGCCGAGCACGCCGACGTGCTGCGCATCCCGACGCGCGCGTTGGTCGAGGGCAACCGGGTCTACCTGCTCGAGGAGGGCCGCGCGCGTGCCCGGCCGATCGAGACCGGACTGGGCAACTGGGAGTACACGGAGGTCACGCAGGGGCTCGAGGCAGGGCAGCGCGTGATCGTGTCCATCGATCGCGAAGGCCTCGCGGACGGCGTCGCGGCCGTCGCGAAGTGAGCGTGCGGGGCCTGCGCCCATGATCGAGCTGCGCAGCGTCAGCCGGCATTTCCAGGTCGGCGATCAGCAGGTCAAGGCGCTCGACGAGGTCTCGCTGTCGATCGACGACGGCGAGTACGTCTCGATCATGGGGCCGAGCGGCTCGGGCAAGTCGACGCTGCTGAACGTGATCGGCCTGCTCGATCGCCCGACCGGCGGCGACTACCTGATCGACGGCCGCGGTACCACGTCGCTCAGTGACGACGAGCTCGCGCACGTGCGCGCGCGGAAGGTCGGGTTCATCTTCCAGTCCTTCCACCTCGTGCCGCGCCTCACCGCGTTCGAGAACGTCGAGTTGCCGATGGTGCTCGCGGCCATCGCCCCGGCCGAGCGGCGCGAGCGCGCGCAGGCCGTGCTCGCGAGCCTGAACCTCACCGACCGCGCGCACCACCGCCCCGACCAGCTCTCGGGCGGGCAGCGGCAGCGAGTCGCGATCGCGCGGGCGATGGTCATGCAGCCGACCGTGCTGCTCGCAGACGAGCCCACGGGAAACCTCGACCACGTGTCCGGCGACGAGGTGCTCGCCGCGCTCGAGTCGCTGAACGCACGCGGCATCACGCTGCTCGTCGTGACGCACGACGACGAGGTGGCCGCGCGCTCGCGACGCCACATCCGGATGCGCGACGGCCGGATCGTCGTCGACCAGGCGACGCCGGGAGCCGCCGCGTGAGGTTCGGCGACCTGATGCATCTCGCGGCCGAGTCGCTGGTGCGTGCGCGGCTGCGGAGCGTGATGATGCTGATCGCGATGTCGATCGGCGTGGCGGCCGTGGTGGTGCTCACGTCGCTCGGCGAGGGCGCGCGCCGCTACGTGACCGGCGAGTTCCAGGCCCTCGGCACGGATCTGCTGATCGTGCTCCCCGGCCGTTCCGAGACGACCGGCGTGCAGCCCGGCCTGTTCGCCGGCGAGACGCCGCGGGACCTGACGCTGGGCGATGCGCAGGCGTTGCTCCGCATCCCCGACGTCGAGCGGATCGCACCCATCGTCGTGGGCTCGGCCCCGGTGTCCGCAGGAGAGCTGTCGCGCGAGGTGCCGGTGATCGGCACCAACGCGGATTTCCTGACCGTGCGCAAGATGTCGATGGGGCAGGGGCGCTTCCTGCCGGCCGGCGAGCTCGACCGCAGCCTCGCCGTCTGCATCATCGGCACCAAGGTCCGGTCGGAACTCTTCGCGCACCGGCCCGCGGTCGGCGCGTCCGTGCGCATCGGCGATCGTCGCTTCCGCGTCATCGGCGTGCTGGCGGACTCGGGGCGCGCCGTGGGCTTCGACACCCAGGAACTCGTCATCATTCCCGTGAGCAGCGCCCAGCAGCTGTTCAATACGGAGTCGCTGTTCCGGATCCTCATCCAGGCGCGTGACCCGGACTCGATGGCGCGCGTGCGCGAGCAGGTGCGCGCGACGATCGCCGCCCGGCACCAGGGCGAGGAAGACGTGACCGTGATCACGCAGGACGCCGTGCTCGCCACCTTCAACCGGATCTTCACGGCGCTGACGCTGACGCTCGCGGGCATCGCCTCGATCAGCCTTGCGGTCGCCGGCATCCTGATCATGAACGTGATGCTGGTCGCAGTGAGCCAGCGCACCGCGGAGATCGGACTGCTCAAGGCGCTCGGCGCCCGCGGGCGGCAGATCACGGCGATCTTTCTCGCGGAGGCCATCCTGCTATCGATTGCCGGCGCGGCTGTGGGCCTCGGTGTCGGCTACGCCGCCAACTGGGTCATCGGGCGCGCGTATCCGGCGTTGCCCGTGGGCGCGCCGCTGTGGGCGGTCGTCCTCGCGGTGGTCATCGCCATCGCGAGCGGGGTCGTCTTCGGGCTGATGCCGGCGCGGCGCGCCGCTCGCCTCGATCCGGTGGTGGCGCTCGCGGGGAGACGCTGAACCGTGCGCGTCGCCGATCTCGTGAAGTTCACCGGTCACTCGGTGCTCGCGCACCGGATGCGGGCGCTGCTCACGGCGCTCGGCATCGCGGTCGGCGTCGCGGCCGTCGTGCTGCTCACGTCGATCGGCGAGGGCGTGCGCCGTTTCGTGCTGGCCGAGTTCACGCAGTTCGGCACCAACATCGTCAGCGTGACGCCCGGCACGGCGCAGACGATGGGCGGCTCGATCGGCGTGTTTGGCACCGTGCGCCCGCTCACGATCGACGATGCCGAGGCATTGCGACGCGTGCCGTACGCGACGGCGAGCGTTCCGGTGGTGCAGGGAAACGCGGAAGTCGAAGGCAACGGGCGCAAGCGGCGAGTCACGGTGTACGGGACGGGGCACGAGTTCGCCGACGCGTTCCGCTTCGAGGTGGCGTCGGGCAGCTACCTGCCGCCGGACGACCCGCGCGCCCCGCGCAGCTTCGCCGTGCTCGGCTCGAAGATGGCGCAGGAGATCTTCGGTAACGCGAATGCGCTCGGCGAAAGTGTTCGCGTCGGCAGCGAGCGTTATCGCGTGGTCGGCGTGATGAAGCCGAAGGGCACGATGATCGGCTTCGACCTGGACGACACGGTCTACATCCCGGCCGGGCGCGCGTTGGAGCTGTTCGACCGCGAGAGCCTGTTCGAGGTGGACGTGCTGTACGAGGAGACCGCTCCGGTGGCCGAGGTCGTCGAGGGCATCCGGCGCCTCATGCTGGATCGCCATGGTGACGAGGACGTCACGATCACGACCCAGCAGCAGATGCTCGACACGCTCGGCTCCGTGCTCGGCGTGCTGTCATTCGCGGTCGCGGCGCTCGGCAGCATCTCGCTGCTGGTCGGCGCCGTCGGCATCTTCACGATCATGACGATCGCCGTCCGCGAGCGGACCAGCGAGGTCGGCCTGCTGCGCGCGCTGGGCGCCGAGCGCGACCAGGTGCTGGCCTGCTTCCTGATCGAGGCGGTGGCCCTTTCCCTGCTCGGCGGGCTCGCAGGGCTCGCTTTCGGGGCCGGCGTTGCCTGGGTGCTGGGCGAGACGGTGCGCCAGCTGCCCGTCAGCTTCTCGCCGCTGTTCATGGGGCTCGCCCTCGGCCTGTCGGTCGTAATCGGGCTCGTGGCCGGCATCCTGCCGGCGCTCAACGCCGCGCGGCTCGATCCGGTCGAGGCCTTGCACGCGGAGTGAGCCGATTCAGGTGCCCGGCGGGCGCACCCGTCGCGTTGCCGTCGCCTCGCGCGGGTCGTCCGGCCAATAGTGCTTCGGATAGCGGCCCTTCAGTTCCTTGCGCACCTCGTGGTAGCCACGCGACCAGAAACTCTCGAGGTCGCGGGTGACCTGCACCGGGCGGCGCGCCGGGGACAGCAGCTCGAGGGTGACCGGAACGCGCCCCTCGGCGATGCGCGGCGACTCGGCCAGTCCGAACACCTCCTGCAACCGCACTGCGAGTGTCGGCACGCCACTGGAATAGTCGATTGCGATCCGCGAGCCGCTCGGCACGCCGAGGTGCGTCGGCGCGAGACGGTCCAGTCGCTGTTGCGCGTTCCAGTCGAGCAGCGCATGCAGCGCGGCGCGCAGGTCGACGCGGGCCAGCTGGTCGCGCCGCGTGATGCCTTCGAGCCAGGGCGCGAGCCACGACTCGGCGGCGTCGAGCAGTGCGGCGTCGGCGACGTCGGGCCAGCGCTCGCTGCCCAGCGGATCGTTGGCGCGCGCAAACGCCACCCGGGCGCGCCACTGCTCGAGATCGCGCGTCCACGGCAGGCAGCGCAAGCCGAGTGAGCGCACGCCGGCGAGCATCGCCGGGATCGCGGCCGATCCCAGCCGGTGCAAGGGCTCCTCACGCAGCACCAACTGGCCGAGTCGCCGCAGGCGGCGCGCGGCCACAGTCTCGCTGCGCGGGTCCCACTCGACCAGCGTGGACTGCTCGATACGGTCCGCGAAGTGCTCCTCGACTCGCTGCGGGTCCAGTGGCGCCGCGAGCTGGATGCGAGCCTCGCGCTCGCCCGCATCGAGCGCCGCGACGACGATGTATTCCGAGCGAGCCAGCGCCGTCGGGCCGGGCAACACGGCGCCGCGCCCGCCGCTCAATGTGTAGCGTCCCCCGGTCTCAGCGCGGGCCCGGCCGATCCGGTCCGGATAGGCAAAGGCCAGCAGCAAACCTGCAGCATCGGGGTCGGCGACCGCTGAGCCACCGCCGCGGTGCGACTGCGATGACCGCGCGAGTTGTCGCTCGATCTGCTGCACGACGCGCTCGATGCGGCGCAGTCCGCCGCGATCCGCGGTGACGCCGTGCGGCAGCACCCGGCCGTGCAGCGCGTCGAGTCGCGTGCGCAGGTCCGGATCCGGCGTTCCGGGTCCGCCGCGCACCGGGTCGCGCTCGGAAAGCACGGCCGCGATCTCGCAGGCGAGCCGCGCGAGGCCGAGACCGCGGGCACGCAACACCATGTGGGCGAGCCGCGGATGCATGCCCAGCGCGGCCATCTCGTGCCCGAGCACCGTCGCGCGGCCCGAGGCGTCGACGGCCTCGAGTCGCTGCAGCAGGTCGCGAGCCTGCGCGAGCGGCGCTGCGGGCGGCGGATCGAGCCACGTCAGGGTCGCCGGATCGAGACTTCCCCAGCAGGCGAGCTCGAGCGCGAGCGGCGCGAGATCGGCCTCGAGGATCTCGGCCGGTGCCTGTGGCAGCAGCGACGCGTGCACCGACTCGCTCCACAATCGGTAACAGACGCCCGGTGCGGTTCGCCCTGCGCGCCCGCGCCGCTGGTCGGCCGATGCGCGCGAGATGCGCACCGTCTCGAGCCGGCTCATTCCGGTCGCCGGATCGAAGCGCTGACGTCGCTCGAGCCCGGCGTCGATCACGATGCGCACGCCGTCGATCGTCAGGCTCGTTTCGGCGATGTTCGTCGCGATCACGACCTTGCGGCGGCCACGCGGGTCCGGTCGCAGCGCCGCATCCTGTTCCCCGGCCGTCAGGTCGCCGTACAGCGGCAACAGGCTGTAGCGCTCCCCGGGCAGCTCCGTCGCGAGCGCCTCGACGACGCGACGGATTTCGCCAGCGCCCGGCAGGAACGCGAGCACGTCGCCTTCGTGCGCCGCGAGGGCGCGCTGGATCAGGTTCGCGACCGGTTGCGCCACGGCGGGCGGGCGTCCAGCCGTGGTCGCCGGTGCCGCGACGTGCATGGTCACGACGTCGAACATGCGGCCGGGCGCGCGCACGATGGTCGCGTCGCCAATGACCCTGGCGAGCGCTGCGCCATCGAGCGTGGCCGACATGACGAGCAGGCGCAGGTCCGGCCGCAAGTGCCGCCGGCACTCGAGCGCGAGCGCCAGGCCGAGATCGCCCTGCAGGTTGCGCTCGTGGAACTCGTCGAAGATCACGCACGAGACCCCTTCGAGGGCGGGATCGTGCTGCAGCATGCGGGTGAGGATGCCCTCGGTGACGACCTCGAGGCGCGTCACGGGGCCCGCGCGGGTCTCGAGCCGGGTGCGGAAGCCGACCCGCTCGCCGGCACGCTCGCCGAGCGTGTCCGCCATGCGCTGCGCGACCGCGCGGGCAGCGATCCGGCGCGGCTCGAGCATCACGATCCGTTCGTCTCCGCGCCAGGCGGCATCGAGCAGCGCGAGCGGAACGACCGTGCTTTTGCCGGCCCCGGGGGGCGCCTCGAGCACGACGGCGCGTCCGGCAGCGAGTGCCCCGCCCAGTTCCGGCAGCGCTTCGAGGATGGGCAGTGGCGGCAGTGCGATCATGCGGCAGCGGTGCAGTCTACAGCGCGCAACCCGGCCGTTGCCGGACGCGTGACGGGTTCCCGGCGAACCTGCAAACTGGCGTTCCTCAGGGCGAGCCGGAGTCCGCGATGTCGGGTGATGCGTTGTGGTTGGTGCTGGCGGGCGTGCTCGTCTGCATCGGCGTGGCCGGCTCGGTCCTGCCGGCGCTGCCCGGTGTGCCGCTGGTCTTCGCGGGCCTGCTGCTGGCGGCCTGGGCCGAGGATTTCGAGCGCGTGTCGTGGATCGCGCTGGTCGTGCTCGGGTTGCTGACGATCGTTTCTTTCGTGATCGACTTCGCGGCGACCGCGCTGGGTGCCAAGCGGGTGGGTGCGACCAAGCTCGCCGTCCTGGGCGCGATGATCGGCACGTTCGTCGGAATCTTCCTCGGCCTGCCCGGCCTGATCCTCGGGCCCTTCGTCGGCGCAATCGCCGGCGAAATGCTGTCGCACGGCAGGATGCAGCAAGCAGCCCGCGCCGGCTTCGCCACCTGGATCGGCCTGATCTTCGGCACGCTCGCGAAGCTTGCGCTCGTGTTCACGATGCTCGGCGTGTTCGCGTTCGCTTATCTCGTCTAGTCTGCGTTCCTCACACGTTGGGCAACGGTGACCGGCAGAGTCCGGGCGGGAAAGGCGTTCCCAGGGACGCCGTGAACCCATCCATGGGGGCTCCGCGCGCGACGTCCTGTCGCGCGACGGCCCTGGGAACGCCTTTCCCGCCCGGACTCTGCCGACACAGTGCGGCTGGTGTGAGGGACGCAGACTAGCCGGAGTAGTGCGCGCGGCACTCGGTCTCGCGTCCGCGCACGACGCGGCGGCCGACGAGCGGACCGTGCGTCTCGGTGACGACGGTGTGCTGGCCCTCGGCGTGCTCGTCGTCGTAGAAATAGAGAACGACCCAGTCGCGCGTGCGGCCGAGCTGATGCGCCTGCGCGGTGTTTGAGTAGAGCGCGGTGAAATGCCAGCCATCGCGCACCGTGTGCAGCACCGGCAGCCAGGATTCGCCCTCGGGATTAAATCGGCGCGGCGCGATCGTCGGCAGCGTGCCCGCGTCCGCCTTCTCGCGATACTCGAGATCTACGGCGAGCAGCGTGCCGACGTCGGGCCCATCGGGCTCGCCGGCCGCTCGCGGCGGATGATGCGGCCGGCTGCGCGACAACATGGTCTGCAGGCTCGCGCGAATGGCCGCTGCCCGCCTCGGGCCGACGCCGGGGACGGACTCCAGCCGGCCGTCGTGCGCAACCAGTTCGAGGCCTTCGAGCGTTTCCACCTGCAGTTCGTCGTGGATGCGCTCGGCAAGGCGATGACCGAGTCCAGGTACGGCTGTGAGCAACTGCACCGGGTCGGCGCTGCCGCGCAGGCGCTCGAGTTGCGTCCAGCGCCCGGTCCGCACCATTTCGAGTAGAGCCGCGGCGATACCCCGACCGATGTTGGGTAGTGCCTCGAGGCCGGGCAAGCCATCGCGATCGACGCGCGCGGCGAGATCCTCGGGCAATTCGAGCACGGTCATCGCGGCCTTGCGGTAAGCGGAGACCCGGAACGGGTTGGCGCCCTGTGCCTCGAGCAGGTCCGCCGCCTCGCGCAAGCGGTCGGCGCAGCGGGCGTTGATCGACCCGGCCATGTCGTTCATTGGCGTCTCAGGCGACCTGGTCCGGCCCGGGGTCCGGGTGTCGTTCGCGCAGGATGCGGTACAAGGCGCGACAGGCATCGGTGGTCGTGAAGATGCCGACCAGCTTGCCGCCTCGGGTCACCAGCGCGGAGCCGACGTGCCGTTCCGCCATCGTGCTGGCGACGTCCTCGAGCCGCTCGCCGGCGTCGACGACGTAGGAGTCAGGCTGGTAGACGTCGCGCACCGCAAGCTCGCGTTCGGGCGGCGAGCCGAGGTCGGGACCGAGCGCGAGCTTGATGTCGCGGTCCGTGAGGATTCCGGCGAGGACCCCCGCGCGGGTCACGGGCAGGTGACGGATCCCGCGCTCGCGCAGGAAAGCGTGCGCTTCCGCCAACGGAGCCTCGATGTCGATCGAGTACGGAAACGGCGTCATGTACGCGAGGATCTGCGGGTGGCGGGGTCGGGACATGACGGCCGGCTGCGAAGGCGATACTGCCGCGATGCTGCCCTCCGGACGGCGCAGCGGCCATTCGGGTTTTACGAGAGGGGGGGCTTTCGGACTATGATCCGCCGCCGCCGTCCGCGGCTCAGTCCAGGAATGCCCATGGTTCGCTCGCTCGCGCGCTGGGTCGTATTCGCCGCAGGATCCGTGCTGTTCGGCCTGGTCCTGATCGCGCTGGCCCTGTACTGGCATTTCGTGCGGAGCGGTCCCGAGCCGCGGCCCTGGCACCAAGTCGCCCTGGCCGACTTCGCGGCGGCGGATGCGGACGAGATCACCGACCTCGAGGGGTACGTCCAGCTCGAGGACCGGCTTTTCGCCGAGTTGCTGGACAGGGTCTATGCCGGATCCGCACCGGCGGATCGCATCCCGTTCAATCGTTTCAGTGCGGGCAGCCGCAGCGATCCGGGCATCTGGCCCGTCAACTGGAACCGCACCTACCATCTGAAGGCGGCGCCCGGCGGCGGTGAGCCGCGCGGCGCGGCCCTGTTGCTGCACGGTCTGACCGACTCGCCATACAGCCTGCGCTCCGTGGGAGAGCACCTCGCCTCGAGCGGGTTCGAGGTCGTCGGACTTCGGCTGCCGGGTCACGGCACGGCGCCATCCGGCCTGCTCAAGTTCCGCGTCGAGGACATGCAGGCGGCGGTGCGGCTCGCGATGCTCGACTTGCGCCGCCAGGTCGGTCCAGACAAGCCGATCTACATCGCGGGGTACTCGAACGGCGCGGCGCTGGCCGTCGACTACACGCTGTCGGTGCTCGATGGCGAGGCAATGCCGATGCCGGCCGGCCTCGTGCTCGTGTCGCCGGCCATCGCGATCTCGCGGTTCGCCGCGCTGGCCCGGACGCGGACCGGGCTCTCGTCGGTACCCGGCTTCGAACGGGCCGCGTGGCAGGTCATCGAGACCGAATTCGATCCGTACAAGTACAACTCATTCAGCTTCAACGCGGCGGGGGAAACGTACCGCCTGACGACGCGGGTCACCCGGCACGTCCAGCGGCTGGCCAACGGGCAGCCGATTCGCGGCTTCCCGCCCGTGCTGGTGTTCCTGTCCGCGGTGGACTCGACCGTGCTGGCGGATGCGGTCGTCGATGCACTGCTCGAGCATCTTGCGCCGGAAGGGCACGAACTCGTGCTGTTCGACGTGAACCGGTATGCCACGGTCCAGCCGTTGCTCGTGAACGACCCGGGACCGCTCACGCAGCGATTGCTGGCATTGCCGACGCGGCCATTCGGATTGACCGTGATCACCAATGCGACGCCCGAGACGCTGCAGGTCAAGGAACTGCGCGCGCCGGCCGGCTCCGGCGAGCAGGTGACGCGGTTGCTCGATCTGTCCTGGCCGCGGACGGTGTTCTCGTTGTCGCACGTCGCGCTGCCGTTCCCTCCGGATGATCCGCTCTACGGCTACGAGACGCTTCCCGAGGCCCCGCACGTGCAGCTCGGCCGCATCGAGGTGCGTGGCGAGAACGGCGTGCTGGCGCTGCCGACCTGGGCGCTGACCCGCCAGCGCAGCAACCCGTTTCACTCCTACCTGATCGAGCGCCTCGACGGGTTCGTCGGCAATGATGATGCGCAGCCCTAGCTTGCCGCTGCCGCGACCGGCGGGACGCGCCGCGCGCCTGGCGCTGCTGGCGCTGCTGCCGTGGCTGACGCACTGCGCGACCGCGCCGCGGCTGGACGGCATCGAGCCGTCCTACGCGATTCCCGCCGGCGACGCCGGCCAGCTCGATGCGAAGGTTCGCCGGGACCTCGGTGCAGAACCGACCGCTTCCGCCGTCAAGCTCATCGAGCAGAACGCGATGGCATTTGCCTACCGCGCCGTGACGGCAGCCGTCGCCGTGCGCACGCTCGACGTGCAGTACTACATCTGGCACGACGACTTCACCGGCAGGCTGCTCGCGGCCGAACTGATGCGAGCCGCGGAGCGCGGCGTGCGCGTGCGGGTGCTGATCGACGACATCGACGCGCGCGCGAAGCACGAACTCTTCGTCGTCGCCGACCTGCACCCGAACCTGGAGGTGCGCGTCTTCAACCCGTTCTACAGCCGTTCCGGCCTGCTTGGCAAAATCAGCGAAATGGTCCTGCGCGGCAGCCGGCTCAATCACCGCATGCACAACAAGGCCTGGATCGCCGACAACCGGGTCGCGATCGTGGGCGGCCGCAACATCGGCGACGAGTACTTCGGCGCGTCCGAGCACTCGAACTTCAGCGACCTTGACCTGCTGCTGGCCGGCCCGATCGTCGCCGACGTCAGCGCGTCCTTCGACGAATACTGGAACAGCCCGAACGCCGTGCCGGTCGCGCGCTTCGACGGCAAGGTACCGCCGCCGGGGGCCCTCGAGAAGCTGATCGCCGATGCGCGCGAGTACCGCGAAGAGGCGGGGGACACGCCCTACATCCAGGGGCTGCGCGACGAGCGCAAGCGCGCCGAGCTGCTGCTGCAGCAGGCGCCGACGCTGAAGGTCGGGGCCGTGCGCCTGCTGGCCGACGACCCCTCGAAGGTCGGCACCAAGGAGCAGGGCCTGCGGGCCTCCAACGTGCTCGCTGGCCTCGCCGGCGCAACCGCCGCGGCCAACGAGGAGCTGTTCATCGTTTCGCCGTACTTCGTGCCCGGCAAGCAGGGCGCGGCCAGCCTGATCGACCAGGTGGAGCGCGGCATGCGCGTCGTCGTGCTGACGAACTCGCTCGCCGCGACCGACGTGGCCGCCGTGCACACCGGGTACGCCCGCTATCGGCGCGACCTGCTGCGCGGCGGCGTCGAGCTGTATGAAATGAAGCGCAAGGTCGGCAGCGAGACCGGCCGCAGCCAGCTCAGCGTCACCGGCTCCTCGGGCGCCAGCCTGCACACCAAGGCGATGATCATCGACAGCCGCTGGGTCTTCGTGGGCTCGATGAACATCGATCCCCGCTCGGCCAACCTCAATACCGAGATGGGCATCCTGGTGGAGAGCACGGAGCTCGCCGAGCAGCTGCGCGCCCAGTTCGAGCGCACGGCAGGTCCCGAGATGAGCTACCGCGTGGTGCTCGAAGAGGGCGAGGGCCTCGTCTGGTACGACCGCGTTCGCGGAGCGGACCGCCGGCTCGAGCGGGAGCCAGACGCCAGCGCCGGGCGGCGTATCAGCGTGACGCTGCTCAGGCTCGTGCCGAT
>Ga0209705_10000196_pt1 | contig 31547 bp, 27 predicted proteins | sample PPLLaktember2015_5_FD_187262 | JGI IMG/M metagenome (GOLD analysis project Ga0209705, IMG submission 187262) | Freshwater sediment microbial communities from Prairie Pothole Lake near Jamestown, North Dakota, USA - PPLs Lake P8 Core (1) Depth... | ecosystem: Environmental > Aquatic > Freshwater... | reverse complement strand
CGCAGTCGCACGGCAACGCTAGAGCGCTTCATCTATGCGCTCGGGATACGCCAGGTCGGGGAGTCGACCGCGCGCGACCTCGCGCGCCACTTCGGCTCGCTCGATGCGCTGATGGCTGCATCGGAAGAGGAGTTGCTGCAGGTGCCGGACGTCGGGCCGGTGGTTGCTGCCTCGATTGCGCGCTTCTTCGCAGAGCCTCACAACCGCGAGGTCATCGAGCAGCTGCGCGCGGCCGGAGTACGCTGGACGGAAGGAACACCGCGCCGTGCGCCGGCCGGGAAGATCGCCGGCCAGACTTTCGTGCTGACCGGAACGCTGCCGCACTGGACGCGCGACGAGGCGAAGGATCGCATCGAAGCTGCTGGCGGCAAGGTCGCCGGATCGGTTTCGAAGAAGACCGACTATGTGGTGGCCGGGTCAGAAGCCGGCAGCAAGCTCGACAAGGCGCGCGAACTCGGCATCCCGGTCATCGACGAGACTCGATTGAAAACCCTGTTGGAAAGCTGATGTACGCAATCATCGGTGGTAGCGGTCTGGCAAAACTGTCGGCGCTCGAGAGTCCGCGGCGACAGGTCATGCGCACGCCCTACGGCGAGCCGTCGGGGGCAATGACCTTCGGCCGCCTGGCTGGCGCCGAAGTGGTTTTCCTCGCCCGCCACGGCTATGGCCACACGCTCGCTCCGCACGAGATCAACTACCGCGCCAACGTGTGGGCGTTGCGCGAGCTGAAGGTCGAAGGAGTGATTTCGGTGGCCACTGTCGGCGGCATCCGGCCCGATCTCGGCCCCGGCACGCTGGTGCTGCCGGACCAGATCATCGATTACACGCACAGCCGAAAGAGCACGTTCTTCGAGGGCTCGGAAGTGCCGGTGATCCACGTCGATTTCACCGAGCCGTACACACCGGCGCTGCGGGCCGAGCTGCTCGCGGCGGCGGCGGCGTGCGGCGAGCCGCTGGTCGACGGCGGCGTCTACGCGTGTTCGCAGGGTCCCCGGCTCGAGACGGCTGCGGAAATCGAGCGCATCGCGCGCGACGGCGGCGACATGGTCGGAATGACGGGCATGCCCGAAGCGGCGCTGGCGCGCGAGGCGGAACTCGGCTACGCAGCGATCGGCGTCGTCGTCAATCACGCAGCCGGTCGCGGCGACAGTCGGCACTCGATCAAGCTCGACCAGCTCGAGGAAGTCATGCGAGCGACCGTCGTGCGCGCGGTGGCGATTCTCGCTGCCTTCGTCTCGCGATGATCCGCGAGATCCTGCGCATGGGCGACCCGCGGCTGCTGCGGGTCTCGGAACCGGTCCGAAGCTTCGGCACGCCCGAGCTGCGGGCGCTGGTCGACGACATGTTCGAGACGATGGAAGCCGCCAACGGCGCCGGCCTGGCCGCGCCGCAGATCGGAGTGCTGCTGCGCGTCGTGATCTTCGGCTACAGCGACCCGTCACTGCGCAACCCGCGCTATCCGGACGCCGACCCGGTTCCGCAGACGATCCTGATCAATCCTGAGCTCGAACCGCTGACAGACGTGCTGGAGGACGGCTGGGAGGGCTGCCTGTCGGTTCCGGGACTGCGCGGGGTCGTTCCGCGGATCACGCGCCTGCGCTATCGCGGTTACGACCTGGACGGCCGTCCGTTCGAGCGCATCGCCGAAGGATTCCATGCGCGCGTCGTGCAGCACGAATGCGACCACCTCGACGGCATTCTCTATCCGATGCGCATCCGCGACTTCTCGCAGTTCGGCTTTACCAGCGTTCTGTTTCCTGAACTCGTCAACGGCGACGACTGAGCGCTGTCCCGCGCCGCCGACTTCCGGTCAGGGCGCCAGCGCTTCCAGCAGGTCATTTTCGATCTCGAGCTGGATCTTCTCGTCGCTGAGACCCGGGCCGGAGATCAGGAACACGTCTTCGGCACGGTCGCCGAGCGTCAGAACCTTGGCGGTGTGCACGTTCAGGCTGTGGTGCGTCAGCACGCGCGCGATCGAATAGAGCAGGCCGAGGCGGTCGGTGGCGGTCACCGACAGCAGGTAATGCTGGCCACGCTCGTCGGGCTGCAGATGCACGGCAGGCGACACCGGAAAGTGACGAGACTGGCGCGACATGCGGCCCTTCACCGGCGGCGGCAGCTCGTGCTGGCGCGCGATCCACTCGGCGAGCTCGTGTTCGACCTGGCTCAGCAACTCGCGGTAATGCGGCGACCGTCCATGATCGGTCACGAGAAAGGTATCGAGCGCGTAGCCGTGCCGCGTCGTGTGAATCCGGGCGTCGAGAATGCTCAGGTTGCGGCTGTCGAAATAGCCGCAGACGCGCGCGAACAGGTCCTTCTGGTCCTTCACGTAGATCAGGACTTCTGCGCCTTCGCCGATACGCGCCAGGCGCGCGCGCACGATAGGCTGCTCGGTGCGCACCCGCGTGTAGAGCGAGCGCGTGTGCCAGGCGATGTCCTGGGCACTGTGACGCAGGAAGTAGACGACGTCGAACTGTTCCCACAGCTCTTCGCGCGCGCTGTCCGGAAGACCGTAGAGGCGCAGTATCTTCAGCGCCTCCTGCTTGCGGCCTTCCAGCACGGCGCTGCTCGAGACGCTGCCGCCGCCGAGCAGCGCCCGGGTTGCGCGAAACAGATCTTCGAGCAGCTTGCCTTTCCATGCGTTCCAGACGCGCGGGCTGGTGCCACGGATGTCGGCAACGGTCAGCAGGTAGAGCGCGATCAGCCTGCGTTCGGTCCGGACGAGGTCGGCAAAACGGCGCACGACCGCTTCATCGGCCAGGTCCTGCTTCTGCGCGACCAGCGACATCGAGAGATGGTGCGCGACCAGGAACTCGACGAGCTCGGTATCCGCGCGGTCGAGGCCGTGCTCGCGGCAGAAGCGGCGTGCGTCGCGGCTTCCAAGCTCGCTGTGGTCGCCGCCGCGGCCCTTCGCGATGTCGTGGAAAAGCGCGGCGATGTACAGCAGCCAGGGCTTCTCGAAGTCGACCATCAGCTGGCTGCACAACGGGTACTCGTGCGCGTGTTCGGCCAGCATGAAGCGGCGCAGATTGCGCAGCACCTGCAGGATGTGCTGGTCGACCGTGTAAACGTGAAACAGGTCGTGCTGCATCTGCCCGACGATGCGGCGGAACACCGGCATGTAACGCCCCAGCACCGACAGCTGGTTCATGCGCCGCAGTTCATGCAGCACGCCGCGCGGCTGCTGCATCAGCGAGAGGAAGGTCGCCCGGTTTACCGGATCGCGGCGGTAGCGAGCGTCGATCCGGACGCGCGCGTGCCACAGCGCGCGCATCAGCCGCGCCGACATTCCCTTCAGTTCCGCACGCTGGGCCATGACCAGGAAAGCCCGGAGGATGCCGTTCGGATCGCGCTCGAATGCCTGCTCGTCGTCGATGTCGAGCAACTCGTTGCGCGCGACGAAGGTGGAGTCGATCGCCTGGCCAGGCTCCGATTCGGGCGCGTAGAGGTGCGCGAACAGCCGGTGCTCGATGTTCTGCAGCAGGATCGTGTTCATCTGCGCGACGACCTTGGCCGAGCGGTAGTAGTGCTGCATCAGCACTTCGCTGGCGCGCCGGTTGGCGGTCGCGTGCAGGCCACTCATCTGCGCGACCTGGTTCTGGACGTCGAATACCAGCCGATCCTCGCGGCGGTTGGTCGCCAGGTGCAGGCGTGCGCGGATCTCTCGCAGTGTCCGTTCGCTCGAGCGGATGATGCGGGCTTCGGGCGGCGTGATGAACCCGCGCCTGGCCAGTTCGGACCAGGTTGCGCCGTAGCCGCCGGCGCGCGCGATCCACAACACGACGTGCAGGTCGCGCAGGCCGCCGGGGCTTTCCTTGACGTTGGGTTCGAGCGTGTACGGTGCCTCGTTGTATTTCGTGTGGCGCTGCTGCTGCTCGAGCACCTTGGCCCGGAAGTAGGCCTCGCGATCCAGCGCGCCGACGACGGCGCGCGCGAACGACTCGTAGCGCGATCGCGAGCCGGCAATCAGCCGCGACTCGAGCATCGACGTGAGCACCGTCACGTCGCGCGCCGCCTCTTCGTGACACTCGTCGATCGTGCGCACGCTGTGCCCGAGCGCGAGGCCGAGATCCCAGAGCAGGCCGATCAGGTTCTCGATCGTTGCCCGGTCCTCGGCCGTCGGCGGCTGCCGCAGCAGGATCAGTACGTCGACATCCGAGTGCGGAAACAGCTCGCCGCGGCCATAGCCGCCTACCGCAATCAGCGTCGCGCGGCGCGTGATTCCAGTCGCTTCCGCGACCTCCCGCAGAAGGCGGTCGACCGCGCGCGCGAGCCCCCGCAGCAGGCTGTCGACCGGACCTCCGGCCTTGAACCGGTCAATGATGGCTGTGCGTTCCTGGCGCAGCCGGTCGCGCAGCTTGAACGCAACATCGTTCATCACCGGAGTCGCTTCGCGGGGGACGGCAAGCGTGCCGCCGGGTGCCTGCGACATCAGGCGGCGGCGGGCTCCGTCGCCGCGGCGCCGGACTGTCCGGCATTGACAAACGCCGGCACCGGTGGCGCGCCTGCCGAAAGCGTCATCACTTCGTAGCCGATATCCGTGACGAGCACCGTGTGCTCCCACTGGGCCGACAGCGAATGATCCTTGGTCACGATCGTCCAGCCATCGGCGAGTTCCTTGATCTCCCGGCGTCCCGCGTTGATCATCGGCTCGACCGTGAAGGTCATTCCTGCCTGGAGCGATTCCAGCGTGCCGGGCTTGCCGTAATGCAGGATCTGCGGCTCCTCGTGGAACTTGCGGCCGATTCCGTGCCCGCAGAATTCGCGGACGACGCTGTAGCCGTGCTTTTCCGCGTGCGTCTGGATTGCATGGCCGATGTCGCCGATCGTCGCGCTCGGACGGACCTGCTGGATGCCGAGCCACATGCAGTCGTAGGTCACCTCGCACAGCCTGCGAGCCGCGATCGAGGGTTCGCCGACGAAGTACATGCGGCTGGTGTCACCGTGGTACCCGTCCTTGATGACCGTCACGTCGATGTTGACCACGTCGCCCGCCTTCAGGACGCGGTCCCCCGGGATGCCGTGGCAGACCTGGTGGTTGACCGACGTGCAGATCGCCTTCGGAAACGGCCGGTAGCCCGGCGGCGCGTAGTTCAGCGGGGCCGGAACGGTGCCCTGTGCCTCGACCATGTACTGGTGGCACAGTCGGTCAAGCTCGCCGGTGGTGACGCCCGGCCTGACGTGCGGCGCGATGAAATCGAGCACTTCTGCCGCGAGCCGCCCGGCCAGACGCATGCCTTCGATGTCCTGCGGGTTCTTGATCACGATCGGCATGGCAGCGGGGGCTTTCCAAGCTTGAGTGGCGGGCGGGAAGGTGGATATAATATCGGGCTGTCTCGATGCTTGAAAATCAAGAAGTTAGTTGAATTTCGTGCGCCGGCGCCGAATGGGCCCCAACGCACGATCTTGAGGCGAGATGCTGCAAGCCAAGATCCCGCGAAGCGGGATGTAGCGAAGCAGGATGCAAGTCCGCCCGGCTCGCGACGGAAATCGCGCGCAGCGCCACCAAGGTGCGGTCCGAAGCTGCTCATTGCAGTCAATGGCAGCCAAGGTCCGCCTCGGCGCATGCGCAGGACCCAACCTTGGAGAGGAAGCCATGTCAGTCACTATGCGCCAGATGCTGGAGGCCGGCGTTCACTTCGGCCACCAGACGCGATTCTGGAACCCGAAGATGGCACCGTACATCTTCGGTCACCGCAACAAGATCCACATCATCAATCTCGAGCGCACCCTCGAGCAGTTCCAGGCCGCGACCAAGTTCGTGCGCCAGCTGGCTGCCAATCGCGGGACGATCCTGTTCGTCGGCACCAAGCGCCAGGCACGCGACACGATCGTCGAGGAGGCCAAGCGGTGCGGCATGCCATTCGTCGACCAGCGCTGGCTCGGCGGCATGCTCACGAACTTCAAGACCGTCAAGGTATCGATCAAGCGGCTGAAGGAGATGGAGCAGATCGTTGCCGACAACGGCACCGAGCGCATGACGAAGAAGGAAGCGCTCGACTTCGCACGCGAGGTCGAGAAGCTCAACAAGTCGATCGGCGGCATCAAGGACATGAACGCGCTGCCCGATGCGCTGTTCGTCATCGACGTGGGCTATCACAAGATCGCGGTGCAGGAAGCCGCCAAGCTCGGCATTCCGGTCGTCGCGATCGTCGATACCAATCACTCGCCGGAGGGCATCGCCTACGTGATCCCGGGCAACGACGATTCAAGCCGCGCGGTGCGGCTGTACGCCCGCGGCATTGCCGATGCGGCGCTCGAGGGCAAGGCGGCGGCGCTGCAGGGAGTCGTGCAGGCAGCCACCGGCGACGAGGAATTCGTCGAAGTCAGCGAAGAGCAGGAGTAGCCGCCCGCGGGCGGCGGCGGCGAGAAAGGGGCGCAAGCCCCTTTTTCGTACCGAGCAGATCAATCGAGCAGGAGCACTGAATGGCGGAAATCACGGCAGCAATGGTGAAGGAACTGCGCGACAAGACCGACGCGCCGATGATGGAATGCAAGAAGGCGCTGGCCGAGGCCGGCGGCGACCTGGCGAAGGCCGAAGAGATCCTGCGCGTCAAGCTGGGCAACAAGGCGACGAAGGCCGCCTCGCGCGTGGCGGCCGAGGGCATCGTCGCGGTCGACATCGACGCCGCCGGCCAGATTGGCGCGATCGTCGAGGTCAACTCGGAGACCGACTTCGTCGCTAAGAACGATGACTTCGTCCGGTTCGCGAAGGACCTCGCGGCGCTGGTCGCGGCGCGCAAGCCGGCTGACGTCGCGGCGCTGTCCGCGCTGCCGCTCGGCGCAGGCACCGTAGAGACCACGCGTACCGGGCTCATCGGCAGGATTGGCGAGAACATGGCAATCCGCCGCTTCGCTCGCCTGGAGGCCAAAGGTCGTCTGGCGAGTTACGTCCACGGCGGCAGCAAGATCGGCGTACTGGTTGACCTCAGCGGGGGCGACGCGGAACTGGCGAAGGACGTCGCGATGCACATCGCGGCCAGCAAGCCCAAGTCGCTCGATGCCTCCGGCGTGCCGGCCGCGCTGCTCGATACCGAGCGCCGCATCGCGATCGAGAAGGCGCGCGAGGCGGGCAAGCCAGAGGCGATGCTCGACAAGATCGCCGAGGGCACCGTGCAGAAGTTCCTGAAGGAGGTCACGCTGCTGGGCCAGGTCTTCGTGAAGGCGGAAGACGGCAAGCAGACGATCGAGCAGCTGCTGAAGGCCAGGGGTGCGCAGGTCAACGACTTCGTGCTCTACGTTGTCGGCGAAGGCATCGAGAAGAAGCAGTCGGATTTCGCGGCCGAAGTGGCCGCGGTGGCCGCGGCACGCGGCTGACCTGAAACCGGGAGGCCGCATGTCGGCAGGCGACAAGGCAGCGTACCGAAGGGTGCTGCTGAAGCTGTCGGGCGAGGCGCTGATGGGCGAGGACGCGTTCGGGATCAACCGGACGACGGTCGAGGCGATGGTCGCCGACATTGGCGCCGTCGTGAAGCTCGGTGTCGAGGTCGCGATCGTCATCGGAGGCGGCAATATCTTCCGCGGAGTTGCGCTCGGCGCCGAAGGCATGGACCGCGCAACCGCCGACTACATGGGCATGATGGCGACGATCATGAACGCGATGGCGCTGCAGGATGCGATGCGGCGGGCCGGAATCGAGGCCCGCGTGCAGTCGGCGCTCAACATCGAGCAGGTGGTCGAGCCCTACATCCGGCCCAAGGCGCTGCGCTACCTCGAGGAAGGCAAGGTCGTCATCTTCGCGGCGGGCACCGGCAACCCGTTCTTCACGACCGACACCGCCGCCGCGCTGCGGGGTTCCGAAGTCGGCGCCGAGGTCGTGCTGAAGGCAACGAAGGTCGACGGCGTGTATTCGGCGGATCCGAACAAGGACAAGAAGGCGACCCGCTACACGACGATCACCTTCGACGAGGCACTGGCGCGCAACCTGCAGATCATGGACGCGACGGCGTTCGCGTTGTGTCGCGACCAGCACCTGCCGATCAAGGTTTTCAACATTTCGAAGGCGGGCGCGCTGAAGCGGGTGGTCATGGGCGAGGACGAAGGGACGCTGGTTCACGTTTGACGCGGCTGAGGAGACGCTGATGAGCATTGCAGAAATCCAGAAATCGACCGAACAGAAGATGCAGAAGTCGGTGGAAGCGCTCAAGCACGACTACGCCAAGATCCGCACCGGCCGCGCGCATGTCGGCCTGCTGGATCACATCCAGGTCGACTACTACGGCACGATGGTCCCGCTGTCGCAGGTATCCCAGGTGGGACTGGGCGACGCGCGCACGATCACCGTGCAGCCCTGGGAAAAGAAGATGGTGCCGGTGGTCGAGAAGGCGATCCGCGACTCCGATCTCGGACTGAACCCGGCCACCAGCGGTGACATCGTCCGTGTTCCGATGCCTCCGCTCACCGAGCAGCGGCGCAAGGAACTCGTCAAGGTCGTCAAGCACGAAGGCGAAAACGCCAAGGTCGCCGTGCGCAACCTGCGGCGCGACGCCAACCACCATGTGAAGGAAATGCTGAAAGCGAAGCAGATCTCGGAGGACGACGACCGGCGTGCCGAGGATGCGATCCAGAAGCTGACCGATCGCTACGTCGGCGAGATCGACAAGCTGATCGCGGAAAAGGAAAAAGAGGTGATGACCGTCTGAGCGACGGTCACGTCGGCCCGCCGTGCGCAACGAACCTGCATCGAGCCGGCCCGCGGCCGTGCGCATGCCGCGGCATGTTGCCATCATCATGGACGGCAACGGCCGGTGGGCGGTCGCGCGCGGCAAGCCGCGCGTTTCGGGGCATCACCGCGGAGTCGAAGCGGTGCGCGACACATTGCGGGCCTGCGGCGAGCGGGGGATCGAGTACCTGACGCTGTTCGCGTTCAGTTCGGAGAACTGGCGGCGACCCGCCGACGAGGTGTCGACGCTGATGAAGCTCTTCGTCTATGCGCTGCAGCGCGAGGTCGACCGGCTGATCGAGCTCGGAGTCCGCATGCGGGTCGTTGGGGATCTGTCGGCGTTCGACGCCGAGTTGCGCCGGCTCATCGTCGAGTCGGAGCGTCGGACTGCCGCGAACAGCAAGCTGAATCTGACGATTTGCGCCAACTACGGGGGCCGGTGGGACATCGCGCAGGCTGCGAGCCGTGCCGCGGAGTCGCAACGGGCGCGCGGTGCAGAGCGCATCGCGCTCGGCGAGAAGGACGTGGAGTCCAACCTCGCGCTGGCGTTCGCGCCGGAGCCCGACCTGCTGATCCGCACGGGCGGTGAAAAGCGCATCAGCAACTTCATGCTGTGGCAGCTCGCTTACGCGGAACTCTACTTCTGCGACGTCCTGTGGCCCGACTTCGATGAGGCTGAGCTGGATCGGGCAATCGAGTGGTACTCGAGTCGCCAGCGCCGTTTCGGCATGACGGGCGAACAGGTCGCAACGCCGCCGGTCGCGGATGCGGCCTGATCCGGCGCGTCGACCAGGGATCGCCGCGTGCTGAAGAAGCGAGTCATCACGGCTGTCATCCTGCTGGCGATCCTGGGCGGCGCGCTGGCATGGTCGCCGACAGTGTTCGCGCTGCTTGCGACGCTCGCGATCGTCGCGGCGGCCGCGGAATGGCTGCAGCTCGTCGGATGGGGTCGAGCGACCGCGTTGACGATCGCGTTCACGTTCGGCGTGCTGCTGGCCGGTTCGCTGCACTTTGCAGGCGGCCCGGTCATGAGCGCGGTGTTGCCGGTCGCGTTGCTCGCGACGATCATCTGGCTCGGCATCGCCGGCCTCCTGATGCAGGCAGATGCATTGGCAGTCCGGCTGCCGCGCGCGGCTGCGACGGTGCTCGCGCTCCTGCTGCTCGGCGCGGCTTGGATCGCGCTCGTGCACTTCCTGCTGCAAGGGGCTGCAATGCTGCTTTCCGTGTTCGTGATCGTCTGGGTCGCCGACACCGCCGCATACTTCGCCGGACGTGCGTTCGGCCGGACGAAGCTGGCGCCCCACATCAGCCCCGGCAAGACATGGGCCGGCGTCTATGGCGCGATCGGGGCGGTGCTGGTCGTCGCAATCGCGGCATGGCGCTTGCTGCCGACTGCAGCAATCTTCACGAATCGATTGCTTGATGAATTTGTCCTGCCGGTCGCGGTCATCCTGATCATGGCGGTGGTCGCGATGTCCATCTTCGGCGACCTCTACGAAAGCCTGCTCAAGCGACAGGCCGGCGTGAAGGACAGCAGCCATCTGCTGCCGGGGCACGGCGGTGTCTACGATCGTATCGATGCGCTCGTGCCGGTTCTGCCGCTCGCGGCGCTGATCGACGGACTGGCCCGATGATGCAAAGCATCACGATCCTCGGTGCAACGGGCTCGATCGGACTGTCCGCGCTCGATGTCATCGCGCGCCACCCGCAGCGCTACCGGATCCACGCACTGACCGCGCAGAGCAGCGTCGAAGCGCTGGCCGACCTCGCTGCGCGCTTCAAGCCGGCAATCGCAGTCATTGCCGATCCCGCGCTGGAAAGCCAGCTGCGCGAGGCGCTGCGCAGCCGGGGCGCGACCAGTGTCGCGCGCGCGGGGCGTGCAGCGCTGGTCGAGGTTGCACAGTCCGCCGAGGTCGACACCGTGCTGGCTGCCATCGTCGGCGCGGCAGGGCTGGTGCCGACGATTGCGGCCGCCGAGGCCGGCAAGCGGCTGCTTCTCGCGAACAAGGAAGCCGTCGTCTGCGCTGGTGCCCTGCTGGTCGCCGCGGTGCAGCGTGGCGGCGGCGAGTTGCTGCCGGTCGATTCGGAGCACAACGCGATCCACCAGTGCCTGGCCGGGGTGCGTGAGGCGGAACGCCGTGGTGCGCGGCTCGTGTTGACCGCGTCGGGAGGTCCGTTCCGTACCCGTGACGATCTGGAAACGGTAACGCCGGACGAAGCCTGTGCGCATCCGAACTGGGTGATGGGGCGCAAGATATCGGTGGACTCCGCGACGTTGATGAACAAGGGACTCGAGGTCATCGAGGCAAGCTGGCTGTTCGGCATGCCGGCAGAACGCATCGAAGTCGTCATCCATCCGCAAAGCGTGATCCACTCGATGGTCGAGTTCGCGGACGGTTCGGTCCTGGCCCAGATGGGCAGTCCCGACATGCGCACGCCGCTGGCCTATGCACTGGCATGGCCCGAGAGGATCGTGAGCGGGGCGCGCCGGCTCGACTTCACGCAACTGGGCGCGCTGACATTCGAGGCGCCCGATCGCCGGCGCTTTCCCTGCCTGGACTATGCCTACCAGGCCCTGCTGCGCGGCAATGCCGCCCCGACCGTGTTGAACGCAGCGAACGAGGTTGCTGTCCAAGCCTTCCTGGATGGCCGGTTGCGCTTCACCGAGATCGCGCCCACGATCGAACGTGTGCTTGCCGCCTGTGACCCGGCGGCGCCACGGAGCGTCGAAGACGTCCTCGAAATCGACCGCGAGGCGCGCGAGCGCGCGCTCGACTGCACTGCCCTTAGAGCCTAGGGAACGATGAATTTCCTGACGACCGTTGCCGCGTTCCTCGTCACGCTCGGCGTGCTGATCGTGATCCACGAATACGGCCATTACTGGGTCGCGAAGAAATGCGGCGTCAAGGTGCTGCGTTTCTCGATCGGATTCGGCCGCCCGCTGGCGCGCTGGGTACGTGGGGAAGATCGCACCGAGTGGGTGCTCGCGGCCCTGCCTCTCGGTGGCTACGTTCGAATGCTCGACGAGCGTGATCCGGATTGCGGCGTGATCAGCGCGCGCGACCTGCCGCGCGCATTCAACCGGCAACCGGTCGCCAAGCGCATCGCGATTGTTCTTGCAGGACCGGTCGCCAATCTGCTGCTGGCTGTTGCCGTGTACTGGGTGCTCAACGTTGTCGGTGTCTTCGAACCGAAGGCGATGTTGGGATCGCCCCCGGCGGCGACGGCGGCCGCACGCGCCGGCGTTCTGGCGGGCGATACGGTCGTCGAAGTCGACGGTGACGCGGTTCGTTCGCTGAACGAGCTGCGCTGGCTGCTGCTCCAGCGCGTCGTCGGGGAGCGCCCGATCGCGCTTGAAGTCGACGGGCTTGACGGCCGTCGACGCTCCCTGACGCTGGATCCGGCGCGCCTGAATGCCGATGATCTCGACGGCGATGTGATCGGCAGACTGGGTGTCATTGCCTACAGCGGCCCGCCGCGCGTCGGTCGCGTCGCCGACGACAGCGCGGCACTGCGCGCGGGGCTGCGCGTCGGCGACCGCATCGTTGCCGTCGAGGGCCAACCGATCACTTCGGCGCGACAACTGATCGATCGCATCCGCTCCTCCGCGGAGAGGCCGATCGAGCTGCACATCGAGCGCGAAGGATCCGAGCTCCGAATCGAAGTCACGCCTGCGCGCGTGACCGATGACAGCGGAAATTCGTTCGGCCGCATGGGTGCGGAGCTGAATGACCGGCCGGCGCTGGTGAAGGTGCAGTACGGACCCTTCGAGAGCATCGGGCTCGCGGTCGGCAAGACGGCCGATACCGCGCTGTTCTCGCTGAAGATGCTCGGCAAGATGATCACGGGCCAGGCATCGTGGAAAAACCTGTCGGGACCGGTGACGATCGCAGACTACGCAGGGCAGACAGCGCGCGTCGGACTCGCTTCGTTCCTCGGTTTTCTCGCTCTTGTATCGATCAGCCTCGCGGTGCTGAACCTGCTGCCCATTCCGATGCTCGATGGAGGGCACTTACTGTATTATCTGATCGAGATTTTCAAGGGCAGCCCGCCCGCAGACTGGGTCGTGGAGTGGGGGCAGCGTGCAGGCATCGCGCTGCTCGGACTGCTGACCGTGCTGGCGCTATACAACGACTTCATTCGGCTGCTTTCCTGATCCCTGCACATCGCTTCGTGACTGGAACTGGAAGTTGAATCGCCGCGTGTCCTCCCGGCGCAGCGTGCCTGCAACCCTGCGCCGCGTCGCGGCGGCCGTGCTCGCCGCCTATTGCGTTACCGCCGCCGGCCAGGAGTTCGTCGTGCGGGACATCCGGGTCGAAGGCATCCAGCGCACCGAAGCCGGCACCGTTTTCAGTTACCTGCCGATACGGGTCGGCGATCGCTTCGAACCTGAACGCGGTACCCAGGCGATCCGCGCGCTCTATGCGAGCGGCCTGTTCAAGGACGTCAGGCTCGAGGTCGACGGCGACGTTCTCGTCGTCGTCGTGGAGGAGAGGCCGGCCATATCGGCCGTGGATCTGTCCGGAGTCAAGGAATTCGACAAGGACCAGGTGCTGAAGTCGCTGCGCGACGTCGGCCTGGCCGAGGGTCGCATCTTCGACCGCTCGCTGCTTGAGCGGGCCGAGCAGGAGTTGCGCCGCCAGTACCTGTCGCGCGGCCTCTACGGCGTCGAGGTCAAGACGACGGTGACGCCGATCGAACGCAATCGCGTCAATGTGTCGATGGCCGTCAGCGAGGGCGACATATCGCGCATACGGTCGATCACTTTCACCGGCAACAATGTCTACCGCGACTCGGTGCTGCGCGACCAGATGGAGCTTTCGACTCCGAACTGGCTGTCCTGGTACACGAAGCGCGACCAGTATTCGCGCCAGAAGCTGTCGGCCGACCTCGAGACGCTGCGCTCCTACTATCTGAATCGCGGCTACCTCGACTTCAGGATCGAGTCGGTGCAGGTTTCGATCAGTCCCGACAAGCGCGACATTTTCGTGACGGTCCACGTCTCCGAAGGCGAGCGCTATACGGTGTCGGGCGTCAAGCTGTCGGGCGAGATGCTCGGGCTGGAGGAAGAGCTGCAGCCGCTGATCGACGTGAAGGCGGGCGACGTGTTCAGCGCCGAGAGACTGAACGCGATTGCCAAGCGCGTCACGGACCGGATGAGCACGCTCGGCTACGCATTTGCCACGGCCAATCCGGTGCCGGAAGCCGACAAGGACAAGCGCCAGGTGGCGTTCACGATCATCGTCGATCCCGGCCGGCGCGTTTACGTGCGGCGCGTGAACATCGCCGGCAACTCGCGCACGCGCGACGAAGTGATACGGCGCGAGGTTCGCCAGTTCGAGTCCGCCTGGTACGACTCGGACCGTGTGCGGCTGTCACGCGACCGTATCGACCGCCTCGGCTTCTTCGAGTCGGTGAACATCGAGACGCCGGCGGTGCCGTCGGCCCCCGATCAGGTCGACGTCAATGTCACGGTGAAGGAGCGCGCAACCGGCAACATCCAGCTCGGCGCCGGCTACTCGAGCTCGGAAGGACTGGTGCTGACCGCCGGGCTGTCGCAGCAGAACCTGTTCGGTTCCGGCAACGCACTGTCGCTCGAGATCAACACCAGCCAGGCCAATCGCATCATCGCGATCACGCATGTCGACCCGTACGTGACGACGGAGGGTATCAGCCGGTCCGTCGAAGTGTTCAGCCGAACTTCGGACCTCGCGGAGCTCGGCCTTTCAAGCGTCGGCTATTCGACGCACGGCGCCGGCATCGTTTACGGCGTGCCGTTCACCGAGTTCGATCGCATCTACTTCGGCCTGCGGTGGGAAAACACGACGATCGACCTGACGGCGTTTTCGCCGCAGCGCTACGTCGAATACGTGAATGCATTCGGCGACTCATCCGATGCACTTGCGGCAACGGTCGGCTGGTCGCGCGACAACCGGGACAACCTGCTCGTCCCCTCGCGCGGCAACTACCAGCGCGCATTCGGCGAATGGGCATTGCCGGTGCTCGACCTGCAGTACTACCGGCTGAGCTACCAGTACCAGCAGTTCTGGCCAGTCCTGCCCAGGCTCACGCTGGCTTTCAACTCCGAGGTCGGGTACGGCGATGGCTACAGTGGAGACCCGTATCCGTTCTTCAAGAATTTCTACGTCGGCGGCATCGGCAGCGTGCGCGGCTACGAGAGCGGCAGCCTCGGGCCGCGTGACCTGGACGGCAATCCGCTCGGCGGCAACCGGCGGTTGAACTTCTCGGTCGAGGCACTGGCTCCGCTGCCGGGTGCAGACCGCTCGCTGCGCGCGCTGGCATTCTTCGACGGCGGCCAGGTGTGGGGCCAGAACGTGTTCTGCCCGGATGGCAGTCCGCCGGTCATCGTCGGCACCGTCGGATTCTGCTCATCGACCGGCAATCTGATCTACCGGAACCAGAAGATCGACCTCGGTGACCTGCGCTATTCGGTGGGCGTCGGCATTGCATGGATTTCCCCGCTGGGTCCGCTCAAGCTTTCCTACGCGTATCCGATCAACAAGAAACCGGAAGATCGCATCCAGCGCTTCCAGTTCCAGATAGGAACGGGATTCTGATGTGGCAAAATCGCACGGTTCCAAGGAGGTGCGCACGATGACCAACAAGTGGCTTGTCCGGCTCGGGGCGACCTTCGCTGCCATGCTGATGGCTTCGGCGCCGCTTGCCGCGCAGGATCTCAAGGTCGGTGTCGTGAATTCGGACCGCATCCTGCGCGACTCGATCCCGGCGCGGGCCGCGATGCAGAAGCTGGAAGCCGAGTTCGCCAAGCGCGACAAGGAACTGCAGGAAATCGGCGTGCGCCTGAAATCGTCCGTCGAGCGATTCGAGAAGGACGGCCCGGTCATGACCGAGACCGATCGCGCGCGCCGTCAGCGCGAGCTTGCCGAGATGGACCGCGAGTTCCAGCGCAAGCAGCGCGAGTTCCGCGAGGACTTCAACCAGCGCCGCAACGAGGAACTGCAGGGACTGCTGGAGCGGACGAATCGCATCATCCGGCAGATCGCAGAGCAGGAGAAGTACGACCTGATCCTTCAGGAAGCGGTCTACTTCAATCCCCGCATCGACATCACGGAGAAGATCCTGCGGGCCCTGAACAACGGCGCCAAGTAACACGCATGGCCGCGGACGGTCTGTCGCTTTCCGAGCTGACAGCCGCGGTTGAGCAACGCACCGGTGGCCGCCTCGCGGCGACCGTGATCGGATCCCCTGCAACGCGCGTCAGCGGGCTCGCGCCACTCGCGAAAGCGGGAGCGCAGGACCTTTCATTCCTCGCGAATCCGCGTTATCGCCCGCAGGCGCTCTCAAGTCGCGCAGCGGCCATCGTCGTCGGTCCGGCCGATCGCGATGCGTTGATAACGAAGAAGAGCGCGCTGCCTCCGCTCGTCGTCGTCGATCAGCCCTACGCCTGGTTCGCGCATGCTGCGCAACTTCTTCATCCTGCGGCGGAGGTCGCGCCCGGAATCGCGATTGGCGCGCACGTCGCCGCCGGCGCGCGCGTCGATCCCTCGGCCTGCATCGAGTCGGGCGCCAGTGTGGGCGATGGCGCGGAGATCGGCGCCCGCGTCTGGGTCGGAACCGGCGCCGTCGTGGGCGCGCGTGCGTTGATCGGAGTGGACTCACGTCTGTACCCGCGCTCCGTCGTGCTCGACGATTGCCGCATCGGTGCGCGCTGCATCGTGCACAGCGGGGCGGTCATCGGCGCCGACGGATTCGGCTTTGCGCCGCTCGACGGCCGCTGGATCAAGATTCCGCAGGTCGGGGCCGTCGTCGTCGGCGACGACGTGGAAATCGGCGCCAACACGACGATCGACCGCGGCACGATGGGCGACACGGTCATCGAGGACGGCGTGAAGCTCGACAACCAGATCCAGGTCGGACACAACTGCATGATCGGCGCGCACACGGTGATTGCCGGGTGTGTTGGGATCGCAGGCAGCGCGCATATCGGGCGCGGCTGCCAGATCGGCGGCGCGGCGATGATCGCAGGCCATCTCTCGATCGCCGACGGGAGTGCGATCGGGCCCGGGACGCTGGTCGCGAGCTCCATCACCGAACCCGGTCATTACACCGGGTTCTTCCCGATGATGAAGAACCGCGACTGGCAGCGCGCGGCGGCAATCATTCGGCAACTTGATGAGATGCGCGACCGGCTGCGCAAGCTGGAATCGGAGCGGGACGGAGGAAATCAATGAGCAGCATCGACATCCACAAGATCCTGCAGACCCTGCCGCACCGATACCCGATCATCCTGGTCGATCGCGTGCTCGAGATCGAGCCGGGCGCGCGGATCGTCGCGCTGAAGAACGTCTCGATCAACGAGCCGTACTTCATGGGCCATTTCCCGGGCTACCCCGTGATGCCCGGCGTGCTGATCATCGAGGCGATGGCGCAGGCCGCCGCGATCCTGACCTACATGACGCTCGGCGCGAAACACGGCGACGGAACACTCTTCTACTTCGCCGGAATCGATGCGGCGCGTTTCAAGCGGCCCGTGATGCCCGGCGACCAGTTGCGGCTCGAAGTCGAGATGGGACGCGTCAAGCGCGGCGTCGGCAAGTTCACCGGGCGCGCGCTGGTCGAAGGGCAGGTCGCGGCCGAGACCGAAATGATGTGCGCGCACCGCAACCTCAACGAGGAGCGCTAGATGGCTCGGATCCACCCGACGGCGCTCGTGGATCCGGGAGCCGAGCTCGCCGCGGATGTCGAGATCGGGCCGTATTGCGTCGTCGGTCCGAAGACGAGGATCGGCGCCGGCACCGTGCTCGCCTCGCACGTTGTCGTCGCCGGCCGCACGACGATCGGTCGCCGGAACCGATTCGCTGCATTCTGCGCGATCGGAGGCGTGCCGCAGGACAAGAAGTATGCCGGCGAGGACACTGAACTCGTGATCGGCGACGACAACACGGTGCGCGAGTCCTGCACGATCAGCATCGGCACTGCGCAGGGCGGCGGGGTCACGCGGATCGGGTCCGACAACTGGATCATGGCGACTGTCCATATCGCACACGATTGCGCGATCGGCGACCATACGATCCTCGCGAATGTCGTCACTCTGGCGGGACATGTCACCATCGGCGACTGGGCCGTTCTGGGTGGACTGTCCGGCGTGCACCAGTTCTGTTCGGTCGGGCCGCACGCGATGGCCGGCGGCGGGTCGGTGATCCTGCGCGACATCCCGCCTTACGTGATCTGCAACGGCAATCCGGCGGCGCCGCACGGCATCAACAGCGAAGGCCTGAAGCGCCGCGGGTTCGATCCGGAGACGGTCAACCTGCTGCGCCGTGCCTACAAGACCCTGTACCGGGACGGACTCACGGTTGCCGAGGCCGTGGCGGAACTCGAGCGGATGGCGGTCGAGCATCCCGGCGCGGCGGTCGCGATCCGGGACCTGAAGGACTTCGTCCAGAACTCGCAGCGCGGCATCATCCGTTGATGCACGGCTCGCGCAGCATCGTGTTCGTCGCCGGCGAGGCGTCGGGCGATCTGCTCGCCGCGCAGGTCGTGCGGGAGCTGAAACAGCGTGAACCCGGGTTGAACTGCTGCGGAGTCGGCGGCGATCGAATGATTGCCGAAGGCTTCGATGCCTGGGTCCACGTGCGCGAGCTTTCGGTGCGCGGCTATGTGGAGGTGCTGCGGCACCTGCCGCGACTGCTTCGCCTGCGGCGGGAACTGCACGGGCGCACGGCGGCGCTGCATCCCGCCGCCTTCGTAGGCATCGACGCACCGGACTTCAACCTCGGCCTGGAGGAGAAGTTGCGCGCCGGCGGAATCCGCACCGTGCACTTCATCAGCCCGTCGATCTGGGCCTGGCGACGGGAACGGCTGGCGCAGATCGCGCGCGCAGTCGACCGCATGCTGCTGGTCTTTCCGTTCGAACAGAAGATCTACGATGAAGCCGGGATCCGGGCGAGTTATGTCGGCCATCCGCTGGCCGGCATGATCCCGCTGGCGCCTGACGCGCCGGCAGCCCGCCGGCGCCTCGGCATTGCCGAAGAGGGCATGGTCGTGGCGGTCTTGCCCGGGTCACGTCCGGACGAAGTCCGCTATCTCGGCCCGACCTTCGTGGCCGCAATGGCCGAACTCGCCCGCGGGCGGACCGGATTGCGCTTCGTACTGCCGGTCGCGGATCCCGGACTGCGCGCGGACATTGAGGCCATGTTGGCTGCGCACGCGGGACTCCCGGCCCGCGTGACGCTGACCACGGGCCGCTCGCACGACTGTCTCGAAGCCAGCGATGTCGTGCTCGTTGCCAGCGGCACCGCGACGCTCGAAGCGGCGCTCTTCAAGCGCCCGATGGTGATCTCGTACCGGATGCCCTGGCTCTCGGCGCTGATCATGCGGCGCAAGGGCTACATTCCCTACGCAGGTCTGCCCAATATCCTTGCCGGAGAATTCGTCGTGCCCGAGCTGTTGCAGGAAGCCGCGACACCCACTGCACTCGCTCACGCGGTCGGCGGGTTCCTGGACGACGCTGCGCTGCGCGATCGAACGGTCGCCCGCTTCACGGAGATGCACGTAGCGCTGAAACGCGACACCGCGCGCCTCGCGGCCGACGCGATACTCGAGGTCGCCGCGCGATGAGCCGGAGGCCGTCAACGCCCGACCTCTTCGAACAGGCGGCGCTCGCCGTTGGTCGCATTTGCGGAATCGATGAAGCCGGTCGGGGCCCGCTCGCCGGGCCGGTGGTCGCCGCGGCAGTGATCCTCGGTCCGGGCCGGCGGATCAATGGCCTGCGCGATTCGAAGCAACTGACGGCGGCCCGCCGTGAACAGCTCGCGGATCGCATTCGCGCGCGCGCCGTCGCATGGGCGGTTGCCGAGGCCAGCGTCGAGGAAATCGATGCACTCAACATCCTGCAGGCGACGCTGCTTGCGATGGGACGCGCAGTGCAGGGGCTCGCTGTCACGCCCGACTATGCACTGATCGACGGAAACCAGATGCCGCGGCTGCCGATGCCGGGACGTGCGATCGTTTCCGGGGACGCGCTCGAACCGGCGATCTCGGCCGCTTCGATCCTGGCCAAGACCGTGCGCGATGCGCTGATGCGCGCGTTCGACCGCGAGCATCCGGGCTACGGCTTCGCGCAGCACATGGGCTACGCGACGCCAGAACATCTCGACTGCCTGCAGCGACTGGGCCCCTGTGTGCTGCACCGTCGCAGTTTCGCGCCGGTACGCGGACTGATCCGGAGGCCCGCCGATGATCATCACTTCGCCTGAGAATCCGACAGTTCGCCGCCTCAAGCGCCTTTCGGGCTCGGCGCGTGACTGCCGCACGCTGGGCCGGACCTTGATCGAAGGCGCGCACCTGCTGCAGGCCGCACAGTTGTCGAAGGCCGTGCTGCATACGCTGGTACTGCGCGCCGGCGACACGCCCGCTGAAGCTCTGGCGCTTGCCGATCAGGCGCGCGCCTTACCGGGCGTCAAGACGGTGGAACTCGCGCCTGCGCTGTACCGCGCGATCAGCCCGGTCGAGCACGGGAGCGGCGTGCTCGCGGAAATCGGGATTCCGCGCGCGTTGCTGCCGGATCGGATCGACGAGGATTCGGTCTACCTCGACGGAGTGCAGGATCCGGGCAACGTCGGCACGTTGCTGCGGACCGCGGCGGCAGCCGGGGTGCGGCAGGTGCTCGCCGGTCCCGGCTGCGCCTACCTGTGGTCACCCAGGGTGCTGCGCGCGGGCATGGGTGCACATTTCGTGCTTGGGCTGCACGAGGAGGTGTTGCCCGAGGTGATCGGTCGCGTGTTCGCGGGGACCGTCCTGGCCGCTGACGCAGCCGGCGGGGACGACCTTTACTCCGAGGGCTGGGAGCGCGCGCCGACGCTCTGGATGTTCGGTGCCGAAGGGCAGGGCCTCGGACCCGCGACGCTCGCTCTCGCACAGCGCCGACTTCGCATCCCCATCGACGAGCGAGTCGAGTCGCTGAATGTCGCCGCCGCGGCGGCGGTCTGCCTGTTCGAGCAACACCGCCGCAGACTGGCGGGGCCGCCAACCGGGTCTGGCCGCTGGCCGAACTCCAGTTAGTAGGAACGTCTTTCGAGCCGGACTTCCTGCATGATCGTCGCCGCGATCTCCTCGATCGATTTGGTCGTCGAAGAGAGCCAGCGGATTCCTTCGCGTCGCATCATGCGTTCGGCAGCCTCGACCTCGTAGCGGCAGTTTTCCGGCGAGGCGTAGCGGCTGTTGGGACGCCGCTCGTGACGCACTTCGGCCAGCCGTTCCGGGCTGATCGACAAGCCGAAGATCTTCGGCTTGTGCTGAGGAAGCGCGCTCGGTAGTTGCCCGCGCTCGAAGTCCTCGGGGATCAGCGGATAGTTGGCGGCCTTCACGCCGTATTGCATGGCCAGGTAGAGGCTCGTCGGCGTCTTGCCGGATCGCGACACGCCAACCAGGATGACGTCGGCCTTTTCCAGTCCGCGGGCCGACTGGCCGTCGTCATGCGCAAGCGTGAAGTTGATGGCCTCGATGCGGTTCTTGTAGTCCTCGGAGTTGACCGCGATGTTGTGCGAACGGCCGATCGTGTGCGTCGACTGCAGTCCCAGCTCGCGCTCGAGCGGCTCGACGAAAGTCTCGAACATCTCGACGAAGAAAGCGTCTGTGCCGGCGCGCAGCGTGGCAGCGACCGCCGGGTTGACGAGCGTCGAGAACACCACGGCACGCTTGCCGTCCCGCGCTCCGGCCTCGTTGATGCGAACCGCCGCCTCGCGGGCCTTGTCGGCCGAGTCGATGAACGGCAGCCGCTGCGGCCGGAAGCGCAGGTTCTCGAACTGCGTCAGCACGCTGTGACCGAGTGTCTCGGCCGTGATGCCGGTTCCGTCCGATACGAAGAAGACGGTGCGGTCGTAGGAAGTGGTGAGGCGATCGGGCATGCAGGCTCACGTTGATGCGGCGCACGATCGAACGAAGTGCGACCGGTAAAATGCCGCCGATTCTGTCACACGAAGCTCGATCAGGAGAGCGCATGCAGCGCGGCAAGTACGTCGTACCGTTTTCCCAGCTCCGGATGAGCGATGTCGAATCGGTCGGCGGCAAGAACGCATCGCTGGGCGAGATGCTGAGCCAGCTGTCTCAAGCCGGCATCAACGTCCCGGACGGGTTTGCGACCACGGCGGAGGCTTTTCGCGCCTTTCTCGACGCGGGACAACTGAGGGAGCGCATCTCAAAGCGGCTGGCGACGCTCGATGTCGACGATGTGCGGGCGCTGACCGAAGCCGGTCGCGAGATCCGCGAATGGATCGTTTCCTGTCCGTTCCCGCCTGATTTCGAGGCGGAAATTAGAATAATATTTCAAGAGCTTACGCACGGATCTTCAAGTGAAACATCATTCGCTGTCCGCTCCAGCGCGACGGCCGAGGACATGCCGGACGCGTCGTTCGCCGGACAGCAGGAGACCTTCCTGAACGTGTCCGGGCTCGACGCGGTTGTGCATCGCATCCGGGAGGTGTTCGCCTCGCTCTACAACGACCGCGCGATCGCGTACCGCGTGCACAAGGGCTACGCGCAAGGCGAGGTGGCGCTTTCGGCGGGTGTGCAGCGCATGGTGCGCAGCGACCGAGGGGCGGCGGGTGTCATGTTCACGATGGACACCGAGTCGGGATTCCGGGACGTCGTCTTCATCACGTCGAGCTATGGCCTGGGCGAGACCGTCGTGCAGGGGGCCGTCAACCCCGACGAGTTCTACGTGCACAAGCCGATGCTGGCGGCTGGCAAGTTCCCGATCATCCGCCGCAGCCTGGGCTCGAAACTGATCAAGATGGAGTTCGATCCCGCGGCCGCGAACGGACGGACCGTGCGGACGGTCGACGTCCCGGAGACCGAGCGCCACTCGTTTTCGCTCACCGATGCCGACGTGCTCGAGCTCGCCCGCTACGCGGTGACGATCGAGCAGCACTATGGCCGGCCGATGGACATCGAGTGGGGCAAGGACGGCGTCGACGGCGGCATCTACATCCTGCAGGCGCGCCCCGAGACGGTGAAATCGCAGGCCGGCAACGAGAAGCAGCAGCGCTTCCGCCTGAAGGGCAAGGGCGCAATCCTGGCTTCCGGCCGGGCGATCGGCCAGAAGATCGGGATCGGGCCGGTTCGCATCATCCAGGACGTACGCGAGATGGATCGCGTGCAACCGGGCGACGTGCTCGTGACGGACATGACGGATCCCAACTGGGAGCCCGTGATGAAGCGCGCATCGGCCATCGTCACGAATCGCGGCGGCCGCACCTGTCATGCGGCCATCATCGCGCGCGAACTCGGCATCCCGGCCGTCGTCGGCTGCGGCACGGCGACCGAGGACCTGGTCGAAGGCGCTGTCGTCACGGTCTGCTGCGCGGAAGGCGATACCGGCAACATCTACGCCGGCGCGCTCGAAATGGAAGTCGAGTCGGTGATGCACGGCGAGATGCCGAAGATACCGGTGAAGATCATGATGAACGTCGGCAATCCGCACCTGGCGTTCGACTTCCAGTCCTTGCCGAACGCCGGCGTCGGGCTCGCGCGACTCGAGTTCATCATCAACAACAACATCGGCGTGCACCCGAAAGCGGTGCTCGACTATCCGAATCTAGATCCGGAGCTCAAGCACGCCGTCGAGCGGCTTTCCGCCGGTTACCGCAGCCCACGCGCGTTCTTCGAGGCCAGGCTGGCGGAAGGCATCGCGACGATCGCGGCTGCGTTCTGGCCCAAGCCGGTGATCGTCCGCATGTCGGACTTCAAGAGCAACGAATACAAGAAGCTGATCGGGGGCACCCGCTACGAGCCCGACGAGGAGAACCCGATGCTCGGCTTTCGTGGCGCCGCGCGCTACATCGCGGATTCGTTCCGCGAGTGCTTCCGCATGGAAGCGGCCGCGCTGAAGAGGGTTCGCGAGGAAATGGGGCTCACGAACGTCCAGATCATGGTGCCGTTCGTGCGCACGCTGACCGAGGCGCGGCGCGTCACCGAATTGCTTGCGGAGCATGGCCTGTCGCGCGACAGCGGCAAGGCCGCCGACGGCAGCGGCGGCCTGCGCCTGATCATGATGTGCGAGGTGCCTTCCAATGCGATTCTCGCCGACCGCTTCCTCGATTATTTCGACGGTTTCTCGATCGGTTCGAACGACCTGACGCAGCTGACGCTCGGGCTCGACCGCGACTCGGGGCTGGTTGCCGAGGGCTTCGACGAGCGCGACCCCGCGGTCACGGCACTGATTGCGCAGGCGATCTCCGCGTGCCGCGCGCGCGGCAAGTACATCGGCATCTGCGGCCAGGGGCCATCGGACCACGCGGACTTCGCGGAATGGCTGATGGAGCAGGGCATCGAGTCGATTTCGCTGAATCCGGACACCGTCGTGGAAACCTGGCAGCGGCTCGCCCGTTCTGCTTGAATAGCGGCCGTCGCGAGAAGCGTCCAACCGGGAGTGAGTGATGGAGGGGTACGTCTGGTGGTTCGTCATCGGCTTCGGCCTGCTGGTCGCCGAACTGCTGACGGGGACCTTCTACCTGCTGGTGATTGCAGTGGCGCTCGGTGCCGCCGGCCTCGGTGCGCTGGCCGGTGCGTCGCTGGCGCTCCAGCTCGTGATCGCCGCAGCGATCGGACTGGGCGGGTCGATGTGGCTGCGCTCGACCCGGTTCGGCCGGCGCCTGCACGAGCGCGCGGACGATCGGGTGCAACACATGGATATCGGCCAGACCCTGCGCGTCGACGCCTGGACGCCGGGTCGTACGGCGCGCGCGCAGTACCGCGGTGCGACCTGGGACGTCGAGCTCGCACCGGGCGAACTGCCGGCCGCCGGTGACTTCGTGATCCGCGAGATCCAGGCCAACCGCCTCATCGTCGCCGCGAAGCCGCGGTAGGAGATCCATTCATGTTCACCTATGTCGACGGCGTTGCGATCATCGCGATCGTCGTTCTGGTCGTCGCGATCACGTTTGTCGTGAAGGCGGTCAAGGTCGTGCCGCAGCAGAGCGCCTGGGTGGTCGAGCGGCTCGGCAAGTTCCACGCGACGCTGCAGCCCGGCCTCAACATCGTCATCCCTTTCATCGATCGCGCGGCCTACAAGCACAGCCTGAAGGAGGTTCCGCTCGATACGCCGAGCCAGGTCTGCATCACGAAGGACAACACGCAGCTGCAGGTGGACGGCGTGCTGTATTTCCAGGTCACCGATCCGCAGCGGGCCTCGTACGGCGCCAGCAACTACATCCTCGCGATCACGCAGCTGGCGCAGACGACGCTGCGTTCGGTGATCGGCAAGCTCGAGCTCGACAAGACCTTCGAGGAGCGCGAGTTCATCAACCACAGCGTCGTCTCCGCTATCGACGAAGCGGCGATGAACTGGGGCGTCAAGGTCCTGCGCTATGAAATCAAGGACATCACTCCACCGAATGCGATCCTGCACGCGATGCAGGCGCAGATCACCGCCGAGCGCGAGAAGCGCGCGCTGATCGCATCGTCCGAAGGGCGCAAGCAGGAGCAGATCAACATCGCGACCGGCGCGCGCGAGGCCGAAATCGCGCGATCCGAGGGCGAGAAGCAGGCGCAGATCAACATCGCGCAGGGCGAAGCCGGCGCGGTACTCGCGGTTGCGGAGGCCACGGCGCGCGCGATCCAGATGGTCGCGGAATCCGTCCGCCAGCCGGGCGGGATGGAGGCAGTGAACCTGCGGGTGGCGGATCGCTACGTCGACGCGTTCGGCAACCTCGCGAAGACGAACAACACGCTGATCGTTCCGGCCAATCTGGCGGACGTCGCGAGCCTGATCGCCGCGGCAATGTCGGTCATCAAGAGCCAGCAGGTGCAGAAGGCCTAGGTCCCTCGCTACAAGTGATAGTCCATCGCGAGCCGTGACTGCAGGTCGCGGGCGATACGGAACGCCTCCTTCAGCGATCTTCGGTCGAGCTGATTGAGCGTGTCCGGGTCGATCCGGTTCGACCCGTCGTGGGCAGCAAAGGTGTCGGAAGTCGCCTGGTGCGCGAGCCGGATGCGCTGGATCAGGAAGAACGCAGCCAGCATCGACCGGGTTTCATCCGTCGGCAGCGCGCCGGCGGATCCGGCCCCGCGCAGGCGGTCTGCAGTGTTCGTCTGCGGCAACCCGTGGGCCAGTGAATAGACGCGCGCCGCATCGACGAAGGGCCGCACGCCGTACATCTTCAGGTTGATCGTGCCCGGTGTGTTGGGTGCATCCTCGGTGATGAAGTCGCGCCAGCGACCCAGCGGAGGCTTTACCTGGAGCGCGTTCTCTGCCATCAGGCGCAGGAAGTTCGGCCGCTTGCGCGTGACTTCGAGGAACCATCGGCGCAGGTCCGACGCCAGTCGAGCGTCACCGTACAGCGCGCGGAAATCGAAACATATCGCGGCATCTAGCAGCGCCTTCGGGTCCGAGTTGGCGAGCCAGCCTTCGAGCTTGGCCTTCCATTCCGCCATCGACAGGCACAGCTCCGGGTTGGATGCCATCACGTTGCCCTTGCACAGCGGAAAGCCGCAGGCATCGAGCGCCTCGTTGACTTCGCGCGCAAACGGCAGAAGCAGCTCGCGCACCCGTGCCGGCGCACGGTCGTCGTGGGCAACGAATACCAGCCCGTTGTCCTGATCGGTGGCGAAAGTCTGTTCGAGCCGACCCTCGCTGCCGAACGCAAGCCAGCACCAGCCGATACGCTCCCAGCTGTGACGCTTGCGCACCAGCTCTATGATCCGTTCGGAGATGCGGTCGTTCAACACGGAAACGAACAACGTCAACTGCTCTGCCGCGACTCCCTGTTCGAGCAGTATCCGCGTCAGCTGCCGCACCCGTCCGGCGAGGCCGGCCAATGTATCGACGTCGCGTGCCAGCCGGGTCTCCATCGTCAGCTCGCCCAGGCCGAGGCGCTGCAGCGAAAACAGATCACGCTCCGAAATCACGCCGACAAGCTGATCGTCTCGATTGACCAGCACGTGGCGGATGCCGTGCTGGATCATCAGCAATGCAGCTTCGTACGAGGGCGTGTGGTCGGGCAGAGACAGCGGGTCGCTTGACATGACGTCGGTCACTGGCGCATCGAGCTGCAGCTGCAGTGTTGCCCGCAACAGGTCGCGTTCGGTGAAGATCCCGATCGGGCGGTTCCGGCCGTCGAGAACGACGATCGCACCGACATTTTCATCGTGCATCCGCTGAACGGCTGTGCGAACCGTATCTTTTTCGTTGCAGACCAGTGGCGCGCCGCGGATGAGGCTGCGCAGCGGCTGTGCCAGTGTTCGCTGCTCGCCGGCAAGTCGGCGGTCGGGCTTGCCAATCGGAGTCGGGAAGTGCTCTGCCATGGCGGCGTTCCGGTTCAGTACTGAAGGCGCGCAAGGTAGCTTGCGCGAGACGCCTCGAGCGCCTGCGCCAGAGTGACGATGCCACGTTCGGCAAGCAGTGGCAGCAGACGCAGGAACACTTCGGCTGTCACCAGTGCATCGCCGAGCGCGGTGTGCCGCCCGATCACGCGGACACCGACACGTTCGGCAATCGTATCCAGATCGTGATTGTCCAGGCTCGGGTGCACGACCGCCGAAAGCAGAAGCGTGTCGAGCACCGGCTGACCGAAGTGCACATCGGCGGCGGCTTCCTTCAGTTCGAGGAAACGCATGTCGAACGCGGCGTTGTGAGCCACCAGCACCGTATCCTCGCAGAAGCGATGGAACCGCGGCAGCACCTGTTCGATCGGCGGCTCATTGAGCAACTGGCGCGCCTCGATTCCGTGCACGGCAACTGACTCGCGGCTGATCGACCGGCGCGGGTTGACCAGTTGCTCGAACACTTCCTGCTTCAGCAAACGGCCGTTGACAATGCGAACCGCACCCATCGAGATTATCTCGTCGCCGGCCGACGGCTCCAGTCCCGTGGTTTCCGTATCGAATATCGTGTACGAAAGCTCCGACAGCTTGCGTTCAGCCAGCGCACCGGCCGTATCGATACGGTCGAACAAATCGAAGTCATAGAACTCCGGCCGGCTTTCCGCGGTGCTTGTCTTGTAGGCCAACGCCGCCGCAGCCTCTCCGCGCGGCAGCAGGAAGCGGAAGCGCGAGATTTGGCGGATCTTGTCGACCTGCAGCCACGCCTCGGCGCCGTGGCGCTCGAGCACGTCACGCAGCGAGAGCGGTGTTTCCTCGGCTCCGATCCGCATTGGTTCGCCTTCCCACAGCGACAGTGCTTCGCTGCTGACGATTGCGCCCGTCCAGATCAGATCGACCTCGGCAAAGCCGCCGCCGCTGCTGGCGCGCAGCTGAAAACCGTGGATCGGGTAGTCGCCAGCGAGGCGTGCCGCCAGGAAGGTCATCGCCTGCACGATCGCATAACTGTCTACGCGCAACCACAGTTCCGAGTCGGCTTCCTCGATTGAGGTCGGCAGCTGCAGTACATCGCTGATGCGCCGCTGCACAACTGCCAGCAAGTCGACCGCGCGCATGTCGTCCAGCGTCAGGCTGCCCTTCAGTGCATCGGCATACTCGCGCAGCGCGGTGTTCAGCCGGTCAGTCAGGATCCGCGACTCGGCAACGGCGATTTCAACGAATTGTTTGCGCTGGTCGGCCGGCATGTCCGGATACCCGGCGAGGTTCTCTGCCGCTGCGCGCAGGTTGGCCGCAGGCGCACGCGTGCCGGTCGCCAGCGACTGCAATAGCCGCAGGCGTTGAGCTTCGCGGCCGACCATGCCGCTCACGTCATCGAAGGTGAATACCATGCCGGCTACAAGCCCCTCCGCTCCGAGGAACGGCGCCACCTGCACGCGGAGCAGAGCGCCATTGGCGACCGAGACGACAAAACGCGCGTGCGGCCGATCTACGTGATCGAGCTGCTGCTGAATCAAGTCCAATGCATGCGCGACCTGATTGCGGTCGAGCAACGCGAGTACCGAACGGCCGAGGCCGAGCGGTTTGTAATCGCCGCGCGGTGCGCTGCCGACGAACGGTGCCAGCAACGCTGCGGCGCGCGAGTTGTAGAGCAGGATGCGCCCGTCGGCGTTGCACACCAGCACGCCCTGCGAAAGCTCCGACATCAGAGCTGCGAAGCGGTCACGCTCTTCCTCGACGCGCGCCCGCGCGTCGGCGCTGCGCTGATCGAGATCCTGCTCGACGCGGTGGTAGGCGTCGGCCAACTGGTTGATTGCAGAGGCGACGTCGGCCAGTTCCGGCGCGTCCGCCGCAGCCACGCGAAAGCCGTGCTCGGCGGCCAGCACGCTGCGCGACTGCTCGGCGAGCTGGCGTGCCGCATGCGGATAACGGCGAAACAACCAGTGTGCCGCCATGCCGGCGACGACCAGCAGGATGGTCGTACCAAAGGACAACAGGGGCGCGGATTCGCTTGCCAAAGCGCTGAGAATTGGTCTGCGTTCGGTGTCCGTCGCGAGATAAAGCAGTAACGCCCCGGTAGCGAGCACCAGGAGCACGCCGCCGCAGGCGATCAGTACCCAGAGCCAGACGCCGCGCAAGAATCTCATTGGCTCGGCGTTCCGCCCGGTTCGAACAGCCGGTTGATCGTGGACACCAGTTCCTGCGTGGAAAATGGCTTGGTGATGTAAAGGTCGGCGCCGAGCGACAGGCCCTTGCTGACTTCGGCCTCGCTGCCTTTGGCCGACAGCATCACGATTTTGATCTGCGCCAGGTCGGGTCGTTCCCGCATTCTCTGGCAGACCTCGAAACCGCTCTTGATCGGCATCATGACGTCCATGAGGACGACATCCGGCCGGTAGGTTTCGACCTGCTCCAGCGCCTCGGCGCCGTTCGCCGCCAGCCGTACGTCATAGCCGCTCCGCTTGAGCAGGAATTCGAGTGCGGTGACGATGTTCGGCTCATCATCAACGATGAGCACCTTGCGCGTCGTTTCGCTCATGACTACCCCTGATGGTCTGGTATCAACACATTACGCAGTGTTGTCGCGGACGCCTGCTTCACACCGACGGCCGGGCGTCAGGCGGGCGCGAGAGTCGATGCCGGCGCCAGCGGCAGCGTGAAAGCAAAGCATGCGCCGGCGCCCGGTTCGCTTTCAACCCAGATGCGGCCGCCGAAGTATTCGACGATCTGGCGGCTGATATTCAGCCCCAGACCCGTTCCCGGCGGCTTGGCGACCAGAGTGTCGCCCCCCTGCCAGAACTTGTCGAAGATGAGTGCCTGATCCTCGCGGCGCACACCAGGCCCGTTGTCGCGCACGTCGATGCGCACCTCGCCGTCGAGCACGCGCAACGTCACCTCGACCCGGCCGCGGCCCTCCGGACTGAATTTCAATGCATTGGACAGCAGGTTCATCAAGACCTGGATCAGGCGGTCGACATCGACCTGCACCGGCGGCGTGTGCTCGGGCAGGCGAGCCTCGAGTCTAACACCCTTTTCCTTGAATACCTGGCTCATCCGGGCCAGGCTGTCGGCGACGACCTCGCGCACGTCCACCCGCGTCATTTGCCATTCAGCGCGGCCGGAAGCGATCTTCGCCAGGTCAAGCACCTGGTTGATCAGCCGCGTCAGCCGCTCGGTTTCGCGGGTGATGATGCCGAGAAACTCCATGCGCTGGTCAAGATCCACCTTCGGGTTGGCCAACAGTATCTCGGAGAACGCACGGATCGAGGTCAGCGGCGTGCGCAGTTCATGTGTCACCGTGGAAATGAAGTCGTCCTTCAGGCGGTCGAGTTCCTTCAGTCGTTCGTTGGCCGCGCGCAGTTCGGCGGTGGCCATTTCCAGCTCGCGCGACTTCTGCTCCAGCCGGTGGCTGTACACGACCACCTGCGACGCTTCGTCGAGGATCGCGCTTACCTCTTCCAGCGTCAGTGCCTCTTCCTTGACCGCGGAGGCGATCATGATGCGGGCCGAAGCCGCGCCTATTGCGCCGGCCAGTTGGGTCTCGACGTAGTGAACGAACTCGGCGTCCGCCATCAGTTCATCGTTGGGCCAGGAAAGTCCACGCGCCCGCGCGTAGTCGGCAAACGCGGTGTCAGCCGCGGTGACGCCGATGAACCGAGCCAGCACCGCATACAGATCGCGTGCCGAGGCCGTGCCGCGCCAGAAGCGCGCTCCGCCGGCCTCGTGCCGGAACACGTCGACGAACACGCTTGCCTGCCGGCGCTCGACGGCCGACTGCGTGCCGGCCATTGAAACGCCCACATACAGTCCGATGTTGGCGATCATGCTCCAGATCATCGCGTGCGTGATCTGGTCCAGCCCCGTGAGCCCGAACAAGGCGAGCGGCTTTAGCAGTTCGATGCTGAACGGGCCGTGTTCCAGAAAGGAGATCGGCAACCAGCCGGAGCGTGAGAGCGCGGGCAGCAGCAGCGTATACAGCCACACGCCAAACCCTGCGATCAGACCGGCGAGTGCACCGCGCCGTGTTGCGCCCCGCCAGTAGATGCCACCGATGATGGCCGGGGCGAATTGCGCGACCGCTGCGAACGAGATCAGCCCGATCGACACCAGCGCATAGGCCTCGCCGGCCAGGCGGAAGTACAGATACCCGAGCAGCAGCACCAGGACGATCACGCCGCGCCGGATGCCAAGGATCAGGGTGGTCAGGTCGGGCCTCGCGGCCAGGCGCAGCTGCCGCATGCGCAGCAGCACGGGCATCAGCAGGTCGTTGCAGACCATCGTCGATAACGCGATCGTCTCGACGATCACCATGCCGGTGGCCGCAGATAGCCCGCCGATGAACACCAGCAGCGCCAACAGTTCCTGATGCTCGGCCATCGGCAAGGTCAGCACGAAGGTGTCGGCATCGACGTTGCCTGCCGGAAAGTGCAACCGGCCGCCGAAGGCGATCGGCAGCACGAAAATGTTGATCGCCAGCATGTAGGCGGGGAACACCCAGATCGCCTTCTTCAGGTGTCTTTCGTCGATGTTCTCGATGACCGCGACCTGGAACTGGCGTGGCAGGAACATGATCGCCAGCATCGACAGA
>Ga0209705_10000195_pt1 | contig 31718 bp, 29 predicted proteins | sample PPLLaktember2015_5_FD_187262 | JGI IMG/M metagenome (GOLD analysis project Ga0209705, IMG submission 187262) | Freshwater sediment microbial communities from Prairie Pothole Lake near Jamestown, North Dakota, USA - PPLs Lake P8 Core (1) Depth... | ecosystem: Environmental > Aquatic > Freshwater... | reverse complement strand
CGCGCCGGGGACGCCGAGCTCGGGCATGCCCAGCCTGCCGTAGATGAAGGCCCAGTTTGCGACCGCGTTGACGACGTTGGCGCTGACCAGCGCGAACATCACCGGCGCCACGTGGTGTGTGCTCTGCAGGTAGCGCCGGAACGCGGCGTAGAGCAGCAGGAACGGCGTGCTCCAGATGACGACCCGGAAATACCCCTGCAGCAAGGGCGTCGTCTCGGGATTGATGCCCAGCACCGGGATGGACGCGTACACCGCCAGGAGAATGGCGACCAGAGGCACGGTCGCCAGGAGCGCCAGGCGGACGCCGGTGGCCAGCCAGCGCCGGCCGAGCGCCAGGTCGCGCGCCCCGTAGGCTTGCGACACCAGCGTGTCGAGCCCCAGGAGCAGGCCCATGCCGAAGATGGCGAAGCCGAGGTGCAGCGAGTTGCCCACGCCCACCGCGCCGATGGCCGCCGGCCCGAGCGGCCCGACCATGATGGTGTCCACCACGCCCATGGTCATCCAGCCCAGTTCCGCCAGGATGACCGGGACGGCCAGGCGCAGGGTCGGTTTCAGCTCGCCGCGAATCACGATCCCACCATCCTACCGTAGGCGGTGGGCCGCGCTTCGCTCGACGCCGTCCGCCGCGCGGCCTCTGGTCCGTGCTAGCATGGCCGAACAATGGTTCGAAAATCGAACCGCGGTTCGATTGCGAACCGTCCCCGGCCCTCGCGCGCGCGCCGCTACGATGCGCGGCGTGATGGCATCCTGCGCGCGGCGGCGCACATGTTCCGCGAGCGCGGGTTCGCGGACACCGGCATGCGCGACATCGCGGTGGCCGCGGAGCTGTCGCCTGCGAACCTGTATCACTACTTCAAGGGGAAGGATGAGATCCTCTTCTACTGCCAGGATCGCGCCCTGGACCGGATGCTGGCCGGCGTCGCGGCGGCGCGCCGAGCGACGACGCGCCCGGATCAGCGCCTGCTGGCCGTGCTCACCACGCACGTCCTGACGATGCTGGACGAGGTGGAGGGTGCGACGGCGCACCTCCAGGTGGAGGCGCTGGCGCCTCCCATGCGCGCCACGATCGTGCGCAAGCGCGACCGCTACGAGCGGTCCCTGCGGCGGCTGCTGGCCGACGGGATGGCGAGCGGCGCGTTCGTCGCCGGCGATGCGGCACTGCTGACGCGCGCCATGCTGGGCGCCCTCAACTGGGTCGTGACCTGGTACCGACCCGACGGCGCGCACTCGCCCCGGCAGATTGCCGACGAGTTCGCCCGGTATCTCGTGCGTGGGGTGCTGCGGGGCGGCCATTGATGATTGCAGATTGATGATTGGTGATTGGGTGGCGAATTGGTGATTGAGTGATTGAGGGATTGGGTGATTGTCATGGCCACTGAGTCCGAACCGGGTGCGAAGGTGCGGCTGGCGCTCGCCGTAAACGGCGAGCCCGTCGAGGCGCTGGTGGACGGGTACAAAACGCTGCTCGAGGTGTTGCGCGAGGACCTGCAGCTCACAGGCACCAAGCACGGCTGCGAACTGGGCGAGTGCGGGGCGTGTGCCGTGCTGGTGGACGGCGAGCCGGTGCTGTCGTGCCTGGCGCTGGCCGTGGAGTGTGGCGGCCGGACCGTCGAGACGGTCGAGGGCCTCCAGGCGAATGGCGCGCTGCACCCCTTGCAGGACGCTTTCGCCGACCTCGGCGGGGCGCAGTGCGGCTACTGCACGCCAGGCATCCTGGTCACCGCCAAAGCGCTGCTCGATCGCAACGCGGAACCCACGCGGGATGCGATCAAGGAGGCGCTGGCCGGGAACCTGTGCCGGTGCACGGGGTACCTGCAGATCATCGAGGCCGTCGAGCAGGCCGCCGCCACGCTGAGGGGCCGCCGATGACAGACATGGACGGGCCGGAGACGCCGAGACGCCGAGCGCCGCAGATGACGCAGATCACCGGGCCGCAGATGCCGCAGATGGCGCAGATGCAGGACAGAGGCGCGTCCTCCGTCATCGGTAAACCGCGCCGCCGCGTTGACGGGCGGGCGAAGGTGACCGGGCAGACGCGGTTCGCGGACGACCTGATGCTGCCGCGCATGCTGCACTGCAAGCTGCTCCGCTCGTCGGTCCCGCACGCGCGTATCGTCCGCATCGACACGGCACCCGCGGCGGCGCACCCAGGCGTGCACCTCGTGCTCACGGGCGAGGCATTTCCGGTGGCGTATGGTGTCCTGCCCGTCAGCCACGACGAGCATGCGCTCTGCCGCGACAAGGTGCGGTTCGTTGGCGACCCGGTCGCGGCGGTCATTGCGCGAGACGAGGCCACCGCGGCCGAGGCGGTGGATCTCATCCAGGTGGAGTACGAGCCGCTGCGCACGTTTGCCAGCCCCGACGACAGCCTTGCGCACCCGGACCCTCGCATTCACGAGTACGGTGACGCGGGCAACGTGCACAAGGCCGTGTCGCTGCAATTCGGCGACGTGGAGACGGCCATCGGCGGCGCGGATCACGTGTTCGACGATGTGTTCTTCTTCGAGGGGAGCACGCACTTGCCCATCGAGCAGCACGCGACGGTGGCGGCCAGGGATCCGGACGGCAAGCTCGTGGTGTGGTCCAGCACGCAGACCCCGCACTACCTGCATCGCGCGCTGGCCAAGGCGCTGCAGATGCCGGCGGCCCACATCCGGGTGATTGCCACGCCCAACGGCGGGGGCTTCGGCGGCAAGAGCGATCCGTTCAATCACGAGGTGGTGGTGGCGCGGGCCGCGCTGATGCTGGACCGGCCCGTGAAGATCTGCCTGACGCGCGAGGAGGTGTTCTACTGCCATCGCGGCCGGCATCCCGTGTTGATGCGATTCCGCACGGGCGTCACCAGGGAGGGCCGGATCACGGGCGTGGATCTGCAGACGCTGCTCGATGGCGGCGCGTACGGATCGTACGGCGTGGCGAGCACCTTCTACACGGGCGCGTTGCAGACCGTCACTTACGACATCCCGGCCTACCGCTTCCGCGGCTGCCGCGTTTTCACCAACAAGCCGCCGTGCGGCCCCAAGCGCGGGCACGGGACACCGCAGGGACGCTTCGGCCAGGAGGTGCAGCTCGACAAGATTGCCGAGCGGCTGCAGATGGACCCGGCGGACCTGCGGCTGAACATCATCGCTCCGCCCGACAGCCTGACCGCGAACTACCTGCGCATCGGCACCATCGGGCTGGCCGAGTGCATCCGACAGGTTGTCTCCAGTTCGGGGTGGAAGGACAAGTTCGGGAAGCTGCCACGGGGCCGTGGCGTCGGCCTCGCATGCTCGTCCTATCTCTCCGGAGCCGGACTGCCCATCAACTGGAACGATCTGCCGCACTCGGGCGTGCAGCTGAAGCTGGATCGGAGCGGGGGCGTGACGGCGTTCTGCGGCGCCACCGAGATCGGCCAGGGTTCGGACGATGTGCTGGTGGCGACGGTGGCAGAGGTGCTGGGCATCGAGCCGTTCGACATCCGGGCGGTGACGGGCGACACCGACCTGACGCCGGTGGACCTCGGCTCGTACTCGAGCCGCGTGACGCTGATGATGGGCAATGCCGCCATCGAGGCCGCCACGCGGGCGCGCGATCTGCTGGCACAGGCGGTGTCGCGCACGCTCGAGATTCCGATTGAGCGTGTGACGTTTCGGGATCGGCGCGTGTTCGACCACGACGCGCCGGAGCGCGGCGTCACGTTCCAGGAAGCCGTCTGCATGGCGGAGGCGCAGTTCGGGACCATCGGCACCACCGGCTCCTACACGCCTCCGAAGTCGCCCGCGAAGTTCAAGGGCGGCGGTGTGGGGCCGTCGCCCACCTACTCCTACACCGCGGCCGTCGTCGAGGTGGACGTGGATCCCGACACCGGCTGGATGGTCGTGCCACGGGTGTGGATCGCGCACGACATCGGCCGCTCGCTCAACCCGACGCTGGTGCGGGGGCAGGTGGAGGGCGGCGTCTATATGGGCCTTGGCGAGGCGCTGATGGAGGAGCAGGCGTTCCGCCGCCTGCCGTCGCGGTTGTCGAACGCGCTGGTGCACAAGTTCCCGTCGATGCTCGAGTACAAGAGCCCGACGTTCCTCGAGATGCCGGAGGTGCACACGGATCTCATCGAGTCGATGGACCCGGCGGGGCCCTTCGGCGCGAAGGAGGTGGGGCAGGGGCCGCTGCTGCCCATCATGCCGGCGCTGGCCAATGCCGTGTACGACGCGGTGGGCGTGCGCATCGACGAGATCCCGGTGACGCCGGAGAAGATCCTGAAGGCGCTGCAGCTGAAGGCGGCTGGCAAGCCGGCGCGCGTGGGCCCGGCGAGCTTCCCCGAGAACGTTCCGTGGCCCGAGGCGCTGATGGTGAAGCCGCCCTGGGAGGGCGGTGACGGCCGCGCGTCGAACGAGCCGGTGAAGAAGTCGACGCGCAGGGCCGAGGCGGGTGTCGAGGCGACGGCCGGGGTGAAGCCATGATGCGCCTGCCGCCTTTTCGCTACCGCGCTCCTCGCACTGTGCAGGACGCCGCGCTGTGGCTGGCCGAGTCGCCCGCGGACACGATGCTCGTGGCCGGCGGCACCGATCTGTTGCCGAACATGAAGCGGAGGCAGCAGACGCCCCGGACACTGATCGCGCTTCGCGGGATTCATGGGCTCAGCGCGATCACGACGGGAGTCGGGAGTCGGGAGGCGGGAGTCGGTGGGGAGTCGGGAGCCGGGAGTCGAGAGTCGGGAGCCGAGGTCCGGATCGGGGCCGGCGTCACGCTGTCCGCCCTCGTGCGCGACGAGCGCATTCGCGCCACGCTCTCCGCGCTGTGGCAGGCGGCCGCGCAGGTGGCCACGCCGCACCTCCGCAACATGGGCACCATCGGGGGCAACCTGTGCCTGGACACGCGGTGCACGTACTACGACCAGAGCCACGAGTGGCGGAAGGCCATCGACTTCTGCATGAAGAAGGACGGCCGCACGTGCTGGGTAGCCACGTCCAGCCCGCGGTGCCTGGCCGTGTCGTCCACCGACACCGCGCCGGCGCTGCAGGCCCTGGGCGCGAGCGTCCGGCTCGTGTCCGCGACGGGCGACCGCGACGTGACAGTCGAGGACCTCTACAACAACGACGGCATGCAGTACCTGACCCGTCGTCCCGACGAGATCCTCACCGAGGTCATCGTCCCGGATCGATCCGCGTGGCGCAGCGCCTACTGGAAGCTGAGGCGACGTGGATCGTTCGACTTCCCGGTGGCCTCGGTGGCGGCGGCCGCACGGCTGGACGGTGAGGGCCGCGTGGAAGAGGTCCGTCTGGTGGCCGGCGCCGTGGCCTCGCGCCCGCTGTCCGCGCCGAAAGCCGAAGCGCTGCTCGTGGGCGAGCGCCTCACCGACGAGCGCATCGCCGCGGCGGCGCAGGCCGTGTACGAGGTGGCCAAGCCCATGGACAACACCGATTTCGAGTTGGTGTGGCGCAAGAAGATGGTGACGGCCCTGGCGACGTACGCGCTGAAGGAGCTGCGCGGCGCCGACATGTCGGCCCCCCGCCTCAAACTCGCGCGCCAACTCCTGTAGTGTCACCGGAACACGAAGGGCACGAAGAGCTCGAAGAAAGCCACGAAGGCACCAGATAGGAAGGCCACGGTCGCCAATGGGCCGCTCCGGTGACTCCAAATCCGGTAGAATCCACCGGCACACGGTCATGCGGGCCTTCCTCGTCGTCGCGATCGCGCTGGCCACCCTCACAGGCGGGCGGTCGCTCTCCGCCCAGCCGGCGTTGGACGATCTCATCGACCGTGCCGGCCGCTACGTCGTGGGCTACGAGAGCGCCTTCTGGGTGCTGGCCATGGACGAGGAGTACGTCCAGTGGCTCGAGCGGCCGACCAACCCCGGCAGCAACCTGTCGCGCAACAACCCGGGCGGCGGCATGGTGGCCGGCCGCCAGGAGAGCCGCCGCGTGGCAAAGGCAGACTACCTGCTCGTCCAGGCCGGTCCCGGTCGCGGGTGGCTTCCGTTCCGGGACGTGCTGACGATGAACGGCAGCGAGGTCAATTTTTCTGACGATCGGCTCGTGCGGTTGTTCCGCTCGGGCAACCCCGACGCGTTCGATCTTGCGACCGAGCTGCACGAGGCGAGCCGGAAACACGATGTCGGCAACGTGACGCGCACCATCAACATCCCCATGCTCGGCATGATGCTGCTGCACCCGGACGTGCGCGAGCGCTTCACGTTCAAGCACGAAGGCGACGAATCGATCGGCGGTCGCGAGGTGGAGCGGATCGGCTACCGGGAGACCACGCGCCCCACCCTCATCAAGACGACCCGCGGTCGCGATCTGGCACTGACCGGCCGGATGTGGATTGAATCGTCCACCGGCGTGGTCGTCAAGACCGAGATGATTGCCGCGGACCCGGTGGTGCGGGCCCAGGTAACCGTCACCTTCCGTCGCGACGGCGAGCTCGCCACGTGGGTGCCGGAGAAGATGGAGGAGTACTACAAGGCCAGCGTCGCCTTCGACGACATCTACTCGACCTCCACCTTCACCACGCCGCGCGTGTTCCAGGCAGGATCACGGGACTGATCAGACCTTTCCAAGGTGCTCCGGTTCCGACGGTTCTGAGGTTCCACCGCAGAGCACTGCCTACCGCTTCCCGAGAAACGCGGCGATCTCGCGGTTGATGAACGCCGCGTCCGCCGGGTTCCCCCCACCGCCCGCCGAGTGCCCCCAGAGTGACGGGATGGGCACGAACGTCGCCTTCGGCAGGAACCGGCGCTCGTACTCGGCGTCGGCCAGCGGAAAGTACAGGTCCGTGGCTCCCGGCATGTAGAGCACGGGCACCGCGAGTGCAGTGAGGGCATGCTCGATGTTGCCGTCGAGGCCTTTCGTGGCGCTGATGTCGTGATCCTGCCAGGTGCGCGCCTGCTGCACGAGGTTGTTGAGGTTCCGGGCGCTCCAGGTGCGCACGGAGTTCTCGAGCACCATGTCGATGCTCGTGGCCTGCGGGCGGTACATCTCGCGTCGCCACCACTCCTGTGAGTACACCCACGCGGACCAGTGGTGCGCCCACGCACGCACCCCGTCCGCTGGAACTTCCGTGAAGTCACCGCCCTTCCACTTCGGGTCGGCGGCCAACGCGCTGATGGCGCTCTCGAGCCGCACGCGCCCGTGCCCGTAGGTCTTCGCGGTCCCGGCCAGCGCGACGATGGCCTCCACCTCGTCCGGGTGGCTGGCGGCCCACTGGAACGCCTGCTGGGCCCCCATCGAGAACCCGATGACCGCGCGCAGGCGTCTCACGCCGAGATGGCGCAAGACGAAACGGGAGGCGGCCACGTTGTCCCGGATGGACACGCGCGGGAACCGGGGACCGTCGAACGGCGGCGGCGTGTTGCTCGGCGACGAGGATCCCCCGCTGCCGAACATCTCGGTGGCCACGATGAAGTACTTCCCGGGATCGAGCGCGCGATCTGGCCCGATGAGGAACTGGTAGTTGAGCGCGCGGCCCCCGTACCACGAGGGCAGGAGCACCGCGTTGCTGCCCTCCGCGTTCAGGCGTCCCCACGTCACGTACGTCACGTGCGCGTTGTCGAGGGACGCACCGCTCTCGAAGGTGAACCGGCCAATAGTGTGGCTCTGGACGGCGGCGTCCTGGGTGTGGGCCGCGGTCGCGGCGACGCCGACGACACAGGCGATCACGACCCGGGCCAGCTGAGATGTGACGCGCATCACGGGCTTCCCTTCCCTGATGAGTTGGATGGTCCTTGCCGTCCAGCCGGATGTCGGCGAACGGCCGTTATGTCGATCCCGGGCCGCTATTATCGTGCTTCGCCATAGGATTGGATCGATGGGCTCTCCGCAAGGCGCGCGTGTGTCCCGTGGCGTCGCATGGGCTGTCGCCGCGCTGCTCCTGTCGAGTTGTGGGGGTGGGTCGTCGCCGTCGCCGGGCGGTCCGTCGGCTGACGCGCCGCTGGTGCCCGGTGCCACCCCGGTGACCGGCTCGGAGCGTCTCGCCTGGAGCCAGGCTGGTGACGTGTCGGGCCTGCGGTTTCTCGCCTACGTGAACGGCAGCGCGGTGTCGCTCGACACGGCAACGTGCGGCGGCGCGCCGGAGGCCGAATGCTCCGCGCCTCTTCCGCCGCTCACCACCGGCGTGCACACCATCGCCCTCGCCGCGGTCTCTCCCTCCGGCCTCGAGAGCGTGCAGTCCGAGTCCATCACCGTGCAGAAGGTGTCCACCCGAAGCGTGGTCAGCGCGGCCTCGTTTCCCGACGCGCGCGTCTCGTCTGGCGGAGCCCACCTCGAATCCACCGTCGCCGCCTCGGGCGGCCTGACCTTCGCGGCCGACGTGGTGGCGCGGGCGCTGAAGGCGCCGCTGCAACTAGCCTCCACCCCCGACGGTCGTTTGCTCGTGGCCGACGCGGATGGTCGCGTGCGCGTGGTTCGCCCTGGCGAGCGCGAACGGATCGACGCCGCGCTCGATGCGCGCGCGCTGCTGGATCCGCCGCCGGTGGGGCCGCTTGGATTGGCTGTCCACCCGGACTTCGCGCGCAACCAGTTCGTCTACGTGTCGTTCCTCGCCGAGGACGGGCCCGGGCGCACGTTGTTGCGCATCGTCCGCCTGCGCGAGGCGGGCGACGCGCTCGGCGAGCCCGCGGCCATCTTCGAGGCGCCCGTCACCCGTGCGCCCCAGGCGACGCGTGTCGCCGATGACGGCGGGAATCCGCAAGCGGCCGATGGCGTGTTGAACCAGGGGCCGCGCCTGGCGTTCGGTCCCGACCGGCTGCTGTACGCGTTGCTGCCTCCCGGTCTCGAATTCGACAACGAGCCCGCGGCGAGCCGGCCGCGCGCATCGATGCTGCGGATCGCGGACGATGGCCGCGTGCCCGAGGTCGGGCCGCTCGCGGGCATCACTGCGCATCCACTCGGGTTTGCCTGGCACCCTTCGACCGCCGTCTTGTGGGTCATCGTCCCTGGAGAGGATGGTGGCGCCGAGGTCCGGCCCGTCACGCCTGGCTCAGGCGGCGACGATCCCGGGCATGCCGTGCTGCGCATGGCGGTCGGCCGCACCCCTTCGTCCCGGGCGCTGCTGCTGGAGGAAGCGCCGGTGAGAGGGCTGGAGTGGTCACGTGCGTTCACGGCGGGGCTCGACTACAACGCGGCCGGAGTCATCAGGCTCATGGTGCCCATCCTGGCGGAAGGCCTGCTGACCGGCATCTCGGGCCGGATTGGCGATGTGGCTGCGGTGGGCGGGGGCACGGTGTACCTGGCGGCCAGCGACACCGACGCCTCCCAGGGGGCCGCGGCCGACGGCAGTGATGTCGTCTTACGGCTCAGGCTCCGGGAGCCGTAAGCGCGACGCGGGCGGGACGGATGTTTTGCCAGGAACGGCTGAGCCGCTCGTGGACCAACGCCATCCATCCTGCGTGCCCGGAAGGTCTCGTGGCAGCTTTCGCGGACTCTCTGGCGCGCACCGAAGCCGCGGAGGCGTCAGCGCCCGGCATCACGATGCGTTCAGCGACGCCATCTGGACCAAGTACAACCTTGGTGCCTACACCGGCCTGAAGGACGCGGACGGGAAGCCCTACACGCGCAATGTCTTCCACCGGCCGACGCCGGCCGACCTGCACCTGCTGCTGAAGGCGATCGATGCGCCCAACATCCCCGCGCTGGCCGGCGCGATCCCGCCCTGGGCATCGAGAGCCTGCAGAAGATGGGCACGAAGTTCCTGCTCTGCGCCAACGCGCTCGGTATCTGGTGCCTGGAACTCGAGGCCAGGGGCCACGGGAAGGCCGCGGACATCGAAAAGGAGCTGCGTGCCAGCATGCTGCCGGGCGTGACCATCGTGCCCGCGATGGTCATCGCCATCGAGAAGGCGCAGGCCGCCGGCATCCGGTACAACCGGCAGTAGCCGGACACGGCGCGCGGAGGACGCCTCCTCCGGCGCCGACGCTGATAGCATGGCGGCGGCCCCCCTCCCGAGGGGCCACGCCCATGCCCAATCTCGTCCTCGAGCGGTTCCTCCGCTACGTCACGTACGACACCCAGTCGCGCGAAGGTGCGACGACGTATCCCAGCACGCCCGGCCAGATCGTGCTGCTTCGCGCGCTGGTGTCGGAGTTGCACACGCTGGGTGTGGCCGACGCGGCCATGGACGAGCACGGCTACGTGATGGCCACCATTCCCGCGACGACGACGAAGCCGGACGTGCCGGTGATCGGCTTCATCGCGCACGCGGACACATCACCCGAGATGAGCGGCGCGGGTGTGAAGCCGATCGTGCATCGCGCCTACGACGGCCGCGACCTCGTGCTGCCGGACGACCCCACCGCCGTGCTCCGCGTGGCCGACTCACCCTACCTCGGCGAATGCCTCGGCCACGACATCGTCACCGCGTCTGGCACGACGCTGCTCGGCGCCGACAACAAGAGCGGCGTAGCGGAGATCATGACCGCGGCCGCGCGGCTGATGGCGCACCCCGAGATGTCGCATGGCGCCATCCGCCTCGCGTTCACGCCGGACGAGGAGGTGGGACATGGCACGACGCACTTCGACGTGCCCCGTTTCGGCGCGCGCTACGCCTACACGGTGGACGGCGGCCCGCGAGGAGAGCTCGAGTTCGAGAGCTTTTCGGCCGACGCCCTCACCCTCGCGTTCCGCGGCTTCAACACCCACCCGGGCTTCGCGAAGGGCCGGATGGTGAACGCCATCAAGCTGGCCGCGCGCTTCATCGAGCGGTTGCCCCACGACCGGCTCTCCCCGGAGACCACCGAGGACCGCGAGGGGTTCGTCCACCCCTACGTCGTCCAGGCGGGCGTGGATCGGACGGCGGTGAAGCTGCTGGTGCGCGACTTCATGATCGCGGGCTTGATGGAGAAGGAAGCGTGGCTCCGCGCCCTTGCCTTGGAAGTGGTGGCGGGCGTGCCCGGCGCCTCGGTTGACGTGCATGTGGAAGAGCAGTACCGCAACATGCGCGAGGTGATCGACCAGCACCCGCTCGTCGTGGAGCGGGCCCGCGAGGCCATCGCGCTGGCGGGGCTCCAGGTCCACGAGCGCGCCATCCGCGGCGGCACGGACGGCTCCCGGCTGTCGTTCATGGGCCTGCCCACGCCCAACATCTTCGCCGGCGAGCAGAACTTCCACTCGCGCCTGGAGTGGGTGTCGGTGCAGGACATGGAGAAGGCAGTGGAGGTCATCGTCGAGCTCGCGCGGGTCTGGGAGGAGCGGGCGTAGCCCGCCCCTCCCGCATCGCTCCGCGCTACGGTGTCGGCAGCGCGGGCATCTTGTCCTTCGGCAGCCGCGGCAGCTGCTCGTCCCGCATCGCCAGGTGATACACCGCCGCGGCAATCACCATCGCACTCTGCCGCGCATCGTCCTCGATGACGCGCTCGTAGGTGTCGAGGTTGGTGTGCCAGGTGTGCGTGCCGTACTCGATGGGGTCCTGCTGCACGCCGATGCCCGGGAGGCCCACCTCGTTGAACGAGGTGTGATCCGACCCGCCGCGGCGGCGGCTGGTGGTGGCGATGGCGCCGAAGAAGCCGTTGTCCTCGAAGGGCGTCGTGGCGTCGCGGATGATCTGCGCCGCTTCGGGCGGGCCGAACACGGTCATGCCGCGCGCGCGGCCCGTCCCCGAGTCGATGTTGAAGTAGCCCGCGAAGGTCGCGTACTCGGGCCTCGGGCTCTCGAAGGTGCCGAAATGCTCCTTCACGTACGCCTGCGAGCCGAGCAGGCCCTGCTCTTCGCCGCTCCAGAGCGCCACGCGAATGGTACGGCGTGGCTTCACGCCGATGGCGTTCAGGATGCGAATGGCTTCGAGCATTGTCGAGCAGCCGATGGCGTTGTCGGTGGCGCCCGTGGCGGAGTGCCACGAGTCGAGGTGCCCGCCGAGCATCACCACCTCCGCGGCCTTGTCCGTGCCCGGGATTTCCGCGATGACGTTGTACTGCGTGCGGCCCTCGGGGTAGGTCTGGTTGACGATGTTCAACTCGATCTCCACCGCGCGCCCGTTCGCGTTCAGGCGCCACAGCCGGCCGAAGTCCTCGTTCCGCATCACCACCGTGGGCACCGCCTTCGCCACGTCGAAGGTGCGGTTGTTGAAGGCGCGGATCTGGCCGTGGTCGCGGCCGGCGTCGTTGACGCGGGCGACCGCGCCGGCGTCCACCAGGAACTGATCGAGCTGCTCGTTCACCTGGTTCGCGGTCAGGATATTCTTGTCGGCTGCCTGCGGCGGTTGCGGGGGGCCGAACGCGCCTGCCGGTCCGCCCGCGCCCGAGAACTGCGCGCGCACGTCGGCGTCCTCGCGTCGCTTGGCGGGCGGGTCGATGGTGACGGGCACCGACTGCGGCGCGTTCACCATCACCACCTTCCCGTTCACCTTCGCGCGTTGCCCGTCGAGGAACGTCGCGAGGCTCTCCTTCGTAGGCCGCTCGGGCAGTTCCAATGGGGTGATCTGCGCGGTCACCGGACCGTTCGTGCCCGGCGTCCAGGCCAGCGCCTCGGCCACGAGCGCGTCCTTCACGGGCGAGACCACGTGCACCGACAGGCGCTCGTTCAGCCAGCCGGGGTGCCCGAAGTCCCACGGCTCGAGGCGCGCGTTCTTCAGCCCCCAGGCCGTGGTCTCCTTCACCACCCAGTCGGACGCGCCCTTCAGGTTGGGCGAGCCGGTGAGGCGCGGGCCGTAGACGTCGGTCAGCACTTGCAGCGTCTTCATCAGCTGCGAGTGGTCGGTGGCCTCGCGGCGGATCTTCCAGTAGATGTCGCGGTCGATCTTCTCCTGCGCCTGCGGGCTGGTGGTGGCGGCAAGCGCCACCAGCGACAGAACGGCGACGAAGCGGAATTGCATCTGTGTGCTCCCTTGCTCAACGAACGACGAGAATCGGCACCGGGCAGCGGTTCACGGCCGCGTCCGTGACAGCGCCCACACGCCCCAGTCGCAGGGTGCGGGATCCGCCCGCGCCCACGACCAGCACGTCCGCGTGACCGTCACGGACGGCATCGAGGATCTCGGCGAGCGGGGCGCCCGTTCGAAGCACCGACCGCACCCGCCAGCCCGCCTGCTTCAACACGGCGGCGGCACGCTCGAGCCTCCGCCTGGCCGCCGTGCGCTCGCTCGCGTTGTGTACCGCGATGTCGGCGCGAATCCGCGACGCGAGTTCCGTGGTGAGCATACCCGTTCGTGGCGGCATCACGGGCGTGATGACCGCGACGAGCGTCACCCGGCCACCCTTCGGGGGCGCACAGGCTTTCAGGTAGCGCACCGCGCGCGCGGCCGCGCTGGAGCCGTCGACCGCGACCACGATGTGGCGCACGGTCCTTGGCGCGTTCCGCACCACCAGGACGGGCACGGGCGCGGTGCGCAGTACGGCCCTCGATACGCTGCCGGCCAGCAGGCGCCGGAACCTGCCATGGCCTCGCCATCCCATCACGATGGCCCGGGCCCGGCGCTGGCGCGCGGCCGCGAGGATGGCCGCCTCCGGATCGCCGTCGCGGACGAGGGCGTCCGGTTCGTCCCACCGGGCCGCCAGGCGCTTGCAGGCATGGTCGGCGATGCTCAAGGCCAGATCCTGGGACCAGGCCCAGGCCTTCTGCGACGAGGACGGCGGCACGAGCCCTCCGCCGCGCACGACCAGGGCGGTGGGCTGCGCTCCTTCGGGCCAGGGAAACCTGCGTGCGGTGTCGATGGCCGCCATGGCCGCTGGTGAACCGTCGACGGCAACGAGGATGCGGAAGGGGGAAGTGGTCATCGGGTTGAATCCTTCTGGGACACCGGGTGCACCTCACCCGGATCGATCAGCTCGCGCGCCGCGGCGCGCGCGAGCATGTGCGACGAAACCGGCAGTGTGGCGAAGAGCAGCAGCACGATGGCCGCCGCCCGCCACCACCACTCCGCGGTTCCGCCCAATACGGCCACCCCGGCCATGATGGTGCCGAGCGCGAGGGTGCCTGCCTTCGTGGCGGCATGCTGCCGCGCGAGCGCGTCGGGCAGCAGGAACAAGCCCAGGCCCGCGATGACGAGCAGGGCACCGCCCGCGGCGATGAGCCCGCCACCGATCCACATCATGACTCCCCTCGTCGCGCGAAGCGCTCGATGATCCGGGCCCACGCGATCGTACCCACGAAGCCCACCGCCGCTAAGCCGATGGCCACGTCCAGCACGCGCGGCTGCCCGCTGGCGAGGGCCGCTGCGGCCGTCAGGGCCACGCTGGCGGCCAGCGCCAGATCGAGCGCGACCACGCGATCGGCCTGCGTGGGCCCCAGCAGCAATCGCACGGTGGCCAGCGCGAGGGTCGCGCACGCCGCCGCCACCAGTACCGTCGCCATCATCGCCGCTCCTCCGGAAACAGCACCTGCAGGCGCTGCTCGAAGCGGTGCCGAATGTCCGCCACGACGCCAGCCGGGTCGCTTCCGTCGAGCAGGTGCAGGAGCAGGCGCTGCCGCGCGGGGTCGACGTCGATGGCGGTCGTGCCCGGCGTGAGCGAGATGAGACACGCCAGCGCCACCGCGCCGGTCGTGCTCAACTGCTCGTACGGCATGGGTACCAGTGCGGGCGAGGGGCGCGCGCCCGGTCGAAGGATCAGCCATGCCGTGGTCGAACCGGCCACGAGGACCTGCCACCCGAAGACGACGCCGAGCTCGAGAGCCATGAAGACGCGTCGCATGGTCAGGGCCTTTCGTAGAGGAGTGTAGCGGCCTCGAAGGTGAAGCGCAGCACGGGCTCCGGCCAGAGTCCGAACACGGTGGTGAGGCACGCGAGGCCGCCGCTGACGGCCAGGGCAGGCGCCAGCCGAGTCTCAACGGGCGGCTGCCAGTCCTCGCGCGGGTGCGATCGCCAGAACGCTTCCATCCAGATCTTCAACATGGAGTACAGCGTCAGGGCCCCGACGCCCAGCGCCGCGGCCGCCCACACGAAATGCCCGAGGGCCAGGGTCTCGCGGACGACGAGGTACTTCGCCCAGAAGCCCGAGAGCGGGGGGATGCCCACGAGCGAGAAGGCCTGCGAGAGGAACAGCACGCCGAGCCAGGGCCGGGCCTTGGACAGCCCTCCGATGCTGCGCAGGTCGTAGCTCCCCGCCAGCCGGAAGACGATGGCCGCGATGAGAAAGAGGTTGGCCTTCACGACACTGTGGTGGAGGGCGAAGACCAGCGCGGCCTGCGCGCCGCCGGGTGTGTCGAGCGCGATGCCGAGCAGCATGTAGCCCACCTGGCTGATGCTGTGAAACGCCAGGATCCGGCGCATGTCCCAGTGGTGAGCGGCGCCCAGCACGCCGGTCACCATCGTGGCCACCGCCACCCATCCGAGGGCGCTGCTCAGCAACGGCGCCGCGGTGTGGAAGATCTCACCGTTGGCCCGCAGCAGGGCGTACACGCCCACTTTGGTCCCGAGCGCCGCGAAGAGCGCGAGGACCGGGGCCGGCAGCGTGTGATAGGTGGCCGGCAGCCAGGCGAACAGCGGGAAGGCGGCTGCCTTCAGCAGGAAGCCGACGCCCAGCACGGCCACGAACGGCAGGAGCCGCAGAGGATCCATGTCCACCGCCGCGTGCGCGATGGCCGTGTAGTTCAGGTGTCCGGTGGTTGCGTAGATGAGGGCCACGCCCATCAGGACGAACAGCGTGCCGACGACATTGAGCACGAAATACGTGAGTGCGCCGTCCAGGTGACGGGCGCCCCTGCCGAGCACCAGCAGCCCGAGTGATGCGATCAGCACCACCTCGAACCAGACGTACAGGTTGAACAGATCGCCGGTCAGGAACGCGCCGCAGGCGCCGGCCAGGAAGGCATGGACGAGGGGAACGAGGGCGGGCGACGCAGGCGCGGGATCGGCGTCGCTTCGCTGGAACAGTAACGCTGCGATCCCCAGCACGGCCACGAGGACGACGAGGCTCGCGCCCAGCCCGTCGGCCACGAACTCGATGGCAAAGGGCGTGTCCCATCCGCCAAAGGCCGTGCGAACCCGACCCTCCATGGCGACCGCGCGGACGAGCAGCAGGGCCGCGCCGAGCAGGAGGACGGCTCCTCCCAGGCCGATCGCCTGCTGCTCGCGCGGGCGCTCGGCCCACACGGTAGCGGCGAGGGCCGTGGCGAGGGGCACCAGCAGCGGGCCTGCGACAAGAAGGTCCGTCAGGTCAGTGCTCATCGTCGAGAAGCGCGGGAAGCCGATCGGGGCCCGCCGGCGGTTCCGCGGCGCCCAACTGCGTGCTGTCGGTGACACCGAATCGCTGTCGGATGGACAAGACCAGCGCCAGCGCGAAGCAGGTGAGCGAGAAGCCAATCACGATGGCCGTGAGGACCAGGGCTTGCGGCAGGGGATTGGCGGCATCGCCGGCCAGGCGGTTGGCCCCTTGTGCGACGAAGGCCGGCATGAGGCCGTCGACGCGGCCGGCACTGAGGACGACCAGGTTCGCGCCGGCGCCGACGAGCGATACGCCCACCACTGCACGCAACGCGTCGCGGGACAACGCGAGATAGACCCCGGAGGCCACCAGCGCAGCAGCCGACAGCGCGACAGCCCAGATCACGCCGGGTCCTCCTCGTCGAGGCCGATCATGCACGCGGCAATGCCGCCCAGTGCGCCCCAGACGCTCAGGTACACGCCGAGATCGAACAGCAGGACGGTCGATACCTTGACGCTGGTCACGACGAGTGGCACTTCGCCCCACAAGTGCGTCAGGTACGGGCGGCCAAGGGCCGCCGCGGGAAGGCCGCTGCCGAGCGCGAGGGCCACGCCGATCGCGGCCAGGCGCAGGAACCCGAGCGGCATCCGTCGCTCGGTCTCGGCCGATCCCATGGCGACGGTGCGGATCGCGGTGGCCGCCACAGCCACCATCCCGCCGATGAACCCTCCGCCAGGCTCGTTGTGACCCCTGAGGACCAGCCAGAGCGAAAAGGCCAGCATGCCCGGATAGAGCGTCCGGACGACGACGTCGAGGAGCACGGCACGCGGCGTCATGCCTCACCCCCGCTCCGGGCGACCCGCGTCCGCAGCCACCGCAGCAGGGGCAGCACCGCGACCAACGTGAAGGCGACGACGGCGATCTCACCCAGCGTGTCGAGCGCGCGGAAGTCCACGATGATGACGTTCACCACGTTGCGGCCGAAGGCCTCGGGGAGGGCCCGCTCGCCGAAGTACCGGGGCAGTGCGGAGTCGAGCGGCTCGGATGCGGCAGTCAGCACCAGGATGGCGACGAGCGTGCCCATGGCCAGCGCGGCGAGGGCGCGGCCGCCGGCATGTTCGACAACCGCCGTGGGCGGCGAGCAGGCCCGCACGCGGAGCAGCACCGCCGCCACGACGACGACGAACGCCACCTCAACCGCGAACTGCGTGAACGCGACGTCCGGTGCGCCGAGGAAGAGGCCGAGGACGGCGCTCCCGATACCAGCCAGGCCCGTGACCAGCAGCATGACGAAGGGATCGCGGAGCAGGCACGCGGCGATCGAAGTGCCGAGGATGAGAATCGTGGCGCCCACCACCCCGGCGACTGGTGCGGACCATGCCGGCCACGACGGACCGGAACCGGCGATCATCGCGCCGCCGATCGTGACGATGAGCGTGCCGACGACCAGGGCGAGGTAACCCGGCAGGTGTCCGTGCTGCAGCCGCACGGTGACGGTGCGTGCGGCCAACGGGATGCGCTTCATCGAGCGCGCGTAGAAGGCGGCGAGCCCGAACCGGTCGAACCATCGAAGAATCTCCATCCACACGTGCAGGCGATCCCATGCCAGGAAGATCAGCAGGCCCGTGACGAAGACCAGGAGCGTACCTCCCGTGCCCGTGGCGGAGCCGCCGGCGACGCCCACGAGATCGCGCGTGGCCTCGGGCAGCATGGCGCGGGCGGCGTCGTGGATGAGAGGGAGCGCGAGGGAGGGCACCATGCCGAAGGCGATGCCGAGCGCCGCCACGGCGAGCGGCGGCACGATCATCCCCGGCGAGGCTTCGTGGATCTCGGCCGGGAGCGACGCGCCGCCGCGGTGCCAGAACACGCGCACGGCGGCCACCGATGCCACGGCCACCGACACCGCGCCCGCGACCATCGTCGCCCAACTCACCCATTCGAAGGCCAGCCCCTCGGTCTTCGCGATGCTGATGAGATCTTTGGCCAGGAACCCGAGCGAGAGCGGCACCCCCGCCATCGACAGCCCGGCCAGCAGAGCGATGGCGGCCGTCCAGGGCATCGCACGGGCCATCCCCGCCAGTCGATCGATGCTGCGCGTGCCCGTGCAGTGGTCCACGTTGCCGGCCACGAAGAACAGGGGAGCCTTGTAGAGCGCGTGCGCCAGCAGGAACGCGGCGGTGGCCTCGGCAGCGCCGGGGCCAGGCAGGCCGATGAGCAGCACCAGCGTGCCGAGTGACGACACGGTGGACCACGCCAGGATGCGCTTGAGGTCGCGCTCGCGCAGCGCGAGCACCATGGCCCAGAGGGCGGTGACGGCCCCGATGGTGACGAGCGTGGCCTCCCACATGAAATGCAATTCGAATGCGGGATTCAGGCGCGCGAGCAGGTAGACCCCCAGCTTGACCATGGTGGCCGAGTGCAGGTACGCGCTGACAGGCGTGGGCGCGGCCATGGCGTTGGGCAGCCAGAAGTGAAATGGCCACTGGGCCGACTTGGTGAACGCGCCGACGAAGATGCACGCGAGGGCCGCCGGCAAGAGCGGGTGCGCGGGCTGTTGCGGCACGCGCTCGATGAGCGCCTGAATGGAATAGGTCCCGCCGATCGAGCCGAGCAGCAGGATGCCCGCGAGCAGTACCAGGCCACCACCTGCCGTGATGAGCAGCGCCTGCTGGGCAGACCGCCGGTTCGGCTCGTAATCGTGCTTGAACCCGACGAGCAGGAACGACGTGACGCTCGTCAGCTCCCAGAACACGAACAGGACCACGAGGTTGTCGGCGGTCACGGCGCCAGCCATCGCCAGCATGAACGCGGTGAGCAGGGCGAATAGTCGCGAGCGGCCGGCGACGCCGGCCATGTAGGCCGAGCCGTACACGTACACGGCCAGGCCCATGCCGCCGATGAGCGCCAGCATCAGCAGGCTGAGGCCGTCGAGGCGGAGGGCGAGGTCGATGCCGAGCGATGGCACCCACGGGACCGAGACCTGCCACGTGGGTGGGCCGGTGGTCAGCCACCACGCGGTGAACGCCCCCAGGGCCAGGGGGAAGACGATGAGCGGGTGCACGCCCCACGGCGGGCGCTCGAGGCGTGGCTCAGCAGCGGCCATCAGAACGCTCCGGCTCCGATGTCGACGATCAGCCGCGGTTCCCGCAGCGACGAGAATCCGCCGCCCGTCGTGGCGGATGATGCGGCCGCTGGCGGCGCGCCGGGCAATGACGTCTGCAGCGCTCCCAGGACCCTCACCGGGCGGGCACCCCGAGTCGAGATCCAGCTCGACCGCGATGTGATCATCGTGGTCCCTATCATCACCGATCGATCAAGAACGATCGAGGTTCAGCCGGCGCGCCGGCGCGGGCGCCACAGTACTGGCTCTCGGTGGACCAGGAGTTCCAGGAGGGGCGGTTTGCCGCGCGCGCGACCGATCCGCCGCTGAACCTCGTCCGTCATCTCCTGGACCACGTTCCGTACCGGCAACTGGCGGATCCGCCGGTGAAGCTGACGCCGCTGCCGCACAAGCCGAAGCGGGAGCGCTTCACGTGGCGGCTGAAGCCGATCCGCGGCTGGTACTGACGGTCGCGCCGATCGGCCCTGCTATGATCGTTCAGTTATGCAGATTGCCAAGCCCGCCATCCTGAAGCCCGGCGTCACGCTCGAGACGCTGCCGGCTCCGCGCCCGAGCGATCTGGCTGCCGCGGGCGGCCGGCACCTCATTCGCGGGACGGCGCTCATCTTCTGGGATTCACGCACGCCCGGGAAGAAGCTGGACGCGATCGACACGGACCAGATCACCCCCGCGATCGACTGCGTCTCCGAGAGCCTCGAGACGCTGGACGAGCGCTGGAAGGCCGGCGCCTTTCGCTATCTGATGCCCGATTTCCGCGCCAGGGTGCACGCGGGGCAGACGTTCGTCATCGCGGGCGACCGGTTCGCCATCGGCAGCTCGCGCGAGATGTCGCCGGCCGGGCTGAAGGCCATCGCCGAGGAAGTGGGCCTCGAGATGGTGATCATCTGCGCCAACAACATGGGTGACATCTTCCGGCGCAACGCGTTCAACCTCGGGCTGCACGTCGTGCAGAGCCCCGAGGCGGTGGCCGACGCGCAGGATGGCGACGTGTTCACGTTCGATCCCGTGTCGCGCGCCATTGCCAACGAGACGCAGGGGAAGCCGTACACCCCGGTGCCGCTCAGCGCGAAGGAAGACGAGATCCGCCAGAGCGGGGGCATCTTCTCGCTGGGGCGGCGCGAGTTCCGCTCGTCCGTGGAGCGGAGGCCCGAGATTGCGTGGGCCGACCCGGATCGCGCGCGCCGGATGTCCACCACCGAGCAGATCGTGTGGGCGCACCGCGTGGACAAGGACGGCGAGGTGAAGCCGGGAGCGACGCTCCGCGTCTACGCCGACCTGCTGCCGGCCTCTGATGGCACGGCGCCGTTCTCGATTCACACCTTCAACCAGATCACCGGCGGTGACTCAATCTTCCCGCGCCAGGCGGCGGTGGCCAACGATCACTTCGTCTTCACCGGCAAACAGGACGACGACCGGCAGACCGAGATCGGGCGGCAGTTCGCGAAGCATCACGGCATCGAGAAGCCGTACTACGCCACGCCAGGCGACGGCATCTTCCACTTCTACTTCCCCGAGCAGGGGCTGGTGCTGCCGGGGCAGTTCATCCCGGGGGCCGACTCGCACTCGCGTGCCTACGGCGCCTACGGCGCGGTGGGCATGGGGGTGGGATCCACGACGCTCGGCTTCGGCTGGTCCACCGGCTACATCTATTTCACGATGGCGAAGCAGCGCCGCGTCACCTTCAGAGGCCGGCTCCGTGAATGGGTGACCGGCAAGGACATCGTCCTCGAGCTCCTGCGCCGGTGGGGCGCGAAGCAGTCGCAGGGCATGTCGGTGGAGCTGGTCGATCGCGACCATCAGCTGCCCATCGCGTTCAGGAACACCATCGCCAACATGATGGCCGAGGCCGAGGCGCTGAACGGAATCTTCGCGCCGGACGACATCACCGACGCGTGGTATGGCGCGAAGGGCATGACGAACCTCCCCTATCCGCGCATCTCGTGCGGCGCCGACGCCGTGTTCGACCTGGATGAAGAGCTGGTGCTGGGCAACGTGATGCCGATGATTGCCAAACCGTTCAGCCCGGGCAACGCGTTCCCGGCCGAGGAGGTGGCGCGCGAGAAGCTCACGTTCGACAAGGCGATGATCGGCTCCTGCACCAATGGCAGCTACGACGACCTGCTGTCGGCCGCGCTGGTGCTGGTCGCCGCGCGGGCGCAGGGGCTGACGAAGGCCCGGAAGGAGCTCGTGGTGTTCCCCGGCTCGGGCGGCGTGAAGCAGCAGATCGAGCGCCCCGACCCGCGTCTCGGCGGCGAGTCCATCGCGGACGTGTTCCGCTCGGTCGGCGGGCAGATTCGCGCCAGCTGGTGCGGCCCGTGCTTCGGCCAGGGGCCGGATGCGCTGCAGGCGGGTCAGCGCGCCATCACGTCGTTCAACCGCAACTGGCAGAACCGCATGGGCTATGGCGGCGAGGGCTATCTCGCCTCGCCGTCGGTGGTGGCGGCCTCGGCGCTGGCGGGCTACATGGCGCCGCCGAGCGAGCTGGGGCTCCGCTGGGATCCTGAACGGTACGGTGTCTAGCAGAGCAGGCTGCGGGAGAAGGCAGCCTGAAGTGAGAAGAAAAGTGAGAAGTGAGAAAGTGAGAAGCGAGACGCCTCGAAACCCTATGGTTCGGCCAGCTTCTCACTTTCTCACTTTTCACCGCTCACGTTGATTCAGCAGCGGGTTCGTCCACGACAGTCCCGGGAAGCGGGAGAAATCCCGGTCCGTCGTGTAGAGCGTCGCGCCGTGCTCGACCGCTATCGCCGCCAGTGCCGCGTCCATGGCCAACGGCCCCGCGGCCTGGCCCTCCGCCAACAGACGCTGCAGGAGGGGCCAGTGGCGGTCCGCCGGTTCCAGCACACCCACCATCGGCTGTGCCAGCCAGGACGACACGATCTCGTCTGCCTCGGCGAGCGTCAGCGGTTGTTCGAATACACGCGGGCTCGTGGCGATCCGGATAAACGCCCAGAGCGTGACCCACGCGAAGCGGACAAGGGCGGTTCCCGACAGCGCCTGCTCGAGCCAGGCCCGGCTTCGATCATGATCGGCCGAGCGCGGGTTGTACGCGTGAAGCAGCAGGTTCGCGTCCACCAGGATCATCGATGCAGCGGCCCCTCGACCTGATCCAGGAGGCCGGCGATGTTGTCGAGCTGCACGCCGGGCCGGAGCGCCCCGAGGTCGCGCGCCCGGACGCGAAACGGCGTGCGCGGCGGGGACGGCGGCGCCGTGGCCAACCCGCGGCGCAGCGCGTCGTTCACCACGTCACGGAAGGGGCGGCCGGTCTTTCTGACCTGCGTCTTGAGCTTGCTCGCGACATCGTCATCGAGCGTCAGCGTCGTGCGCACATCATGATGATAGGCATCGGACATCATGATGTCAACGGGTGATCGGGTAGCATGGCCCCAGCCCTTCACATTGCGGGAGACCGTGCCCGTGGCGACACCCATACTGACGACACGCGTGCTCCTGACCGAAGATCGGCTGGCGCAGGACTTCCTGCTCGCGCTCGAGCGGCGCGAGCTGCCGGAGAAGTACTTCTACTGGTTTCCCACGTCGGTGCGCGCCTGGCTCAACCTGTGCGGCGACGGCGCGTACCGGAACTACGTGCGCTCGCACGACCTGCTGCAGGCGCAGGCCGCCGACCTCGTGGCGCACCTGCCCACGGGCGATGTGACGGTGGTGAGCCTGGGCGCGGGCCAGGGCACCAAGGATCTCCTGGTGCTCGAGCAGATACGGGCGTCGGGTCGTCGCCCGTACTACATGCCGGTCGATGCCAGCCAGTCGCTCCTGGAGATGGCGTGCGGGGCCGCGACCGCGACCGGCGTGCCCTGCCACGGCGTGAAGGCCGACGTGGCCGACACCAGTCATCTCGCGGCAATCGGAGAGGCCTCGCCCGCGGACCCTCGCCTGGTGATGATGCTGGGCAACACGCTCGGGGCATTCGACCCGCCCGAGTACGCACGGCAACTGGCGCGGCTGCTCCGAGCGGACGACTACCTGCTGCTCGACGGCGAGATCTTCAGCGACACCGGCACGCTGGCGGGATATGACAACCCGTTGAACCGGCAGTTCGCCTTCGGCCCGCTGCGCGGCGTAGGCCTGGTGGAGCCCGACGACGGAGTGCTGCAGTTCGAGACCATCACGGACGACCGCCACGCAGGGCTCTTCCGGCTGCGCAAGCACTTCCTGCCGGCCAGGGATCTGGCGCTGAACGTCGCCGGCGAGATCGTGCGCTGGCGCGCAGGCGAGCGTGTCGAGATGAACTGGTCCGGCAAGTACGCGCGCGAGACGTTCCTGGCGCTGCTGGCGGACGCCGGGCTGGCGCAGGCGGCGCACTACGTCAGTGCGGACGAGCGGTTCGTCATGGCGCTGGCACGAGTGGCGGGCTGAGCGCGGACCGTCGCGGTCGGCTGCGCCGATACTGCCTGGCCGTGATGAGAACGACAGCGTGCAAGACGAGCAGTTGGCACTGGCGCGCATCGTGAGGTTCGGGGCACCTTGTGGGCCGGAGGTGACGACTCATGTTCACACACGCCGGCCGCCGAGCCCTTGGATTCGCCGCGCTTGCCCTGGTGCTGCCCGCCATGTCGGTCGCGCAGACGATTGGCACGTTTCACTGGCAGATGGAGCCCTACTGCAACACGCTCACGCTGACCGTCGTCCAGGATGCGGCGGGCATCCGCCTGCAGGGGTTCGAAGACCTCTGCGACTCGATCTATCTGCCGGAGCCCGTCGAAGGATCGGCGGTCCTCGCGAGCGACGGCACGGCCATGGTCGGCCTGAACACGAGCATACCGGGCGGGTTCACGAACGAGGGCGGCCGCGTCGTCCTGCGCATCGACACGACGACCCTCAACGGGAGCTGGCAGGACGACGTGGGCCGGTCCGGCGCGCTCCTGAGAGTCTCGACGCCGACCCGCGCTGGCACGCAGCGAGGCAGCCACAGCAACTCCTTCCTGCACGAAGTGACCGCCGACAACCGCGGCGGCAACATTTCGTGCTTCAGCCATCCCCGGTCGGACGGCAATCCCGGCGCTCTCGTGCTCATGAGCAGGAACCGTGGACCGCAGACGAGCATCCGGCCGGTCGTGCCATCGACCGTGAGCCTGTATTACGACGACAATGGGACAGGGCTGGCTGCTCCTCTCGACATCAACGTCTGGTGCTTGAGTCGCGACGACAGTCAGACCATGCCGATTGGCGCGGGATTCACGATCCGGATTCTTCCCCGCTGAGGTCGGAGTGGAAGAGGGCGCGCGGAACGCAACCGCGGCCGTGAAGACGCGTGGTAGGCTCGTCGCGTGTTCCTGCTCGCCGCCCTCATCGCCCTGGCCTCGGCGCTGGGCGGGCCCTCGCCGCGCACGGCACTGGCTGGGCAGGGCGTGCGCGAGGGACTGTGCGGGTCGGTGGACCGGGCCCCAACCGACGTGGCGCGCCAGCTCGAGCCGCTGGGCGAGTCCGGACGAGTGGCGTTGATGGCTCTTGCCGAGTCCGCCGACGCATCGGAGGTCATGTGCGGGGTGGCCGGGCTCGCCTCGCTCCGCGACCGCCGTGCGATCCCGCTCATGGAAAAGGCCTTGCGCAATCCGGGGATGCGAGAGAAGGCCCACTTGCTGGCCCGGTGGGCCGCGTTCCTTGCCGGGGGCCCCGACCCGGATCTCGGCGCCGCGATGCTGACGGTCGTCCAGGCGATCACCGAGCGGGCCGTGTGGAACGCGGCGGGCCTCGACGCCATCTGGTTTCTCGGCGAAGTCGATCACCGCGCGGCACGGGATCGGCTCCTCCTCGACCTGGATCAACCGTCGAGCGACGCGGGCCTGGACGCCGCCATCCACGCGTTGGCCAGGCACGGCGACCCGCGTGCCCGCGGGCGCATCGCGGCCGTGGGCCTCCAGGCCGCGCGCGAAAAGTCCGGCAACGCCACGCCGGAACAGGCGCGCCGCCTTGGCGCCGTGGCGTTCTATCAGCTCGCACTTGGACCCGAGACAATCACCGAGGGCATGGCCACGCTCGGCACCATTGCGGCGCGGGACCAGGAAGACGTGGGCGCCTGGGCCGTGCACACCCTCTGCGAGCGCGCCGTGCGGCGGCCCTCCGAGGAGGCGGCCATCGAGGCGCATCGGCGGGCCCTGGTCGAGGATCTCGATCGCCTCGGTGTTTCGTGGCATGCGGCCAGGGGGAACTTCGGGTGTGGGCCCCAACCCTGAGACGAGCGTGGACGCTCGAACTCGTCAGTGCGCGCCTGCGTGGAGGTGGCCCGCAACTCTCGTCCATCCTCCGGCGGCCTGACGCCGTCGCACGTGGCAGCCCTCGACCGACGCGAACCCGCCGGCTGTCGTGACCCACGGCCACCCAAGTTAAAGGGATGTGGCCCGCCGCGACGCGCGCGCTCTGGAACACGCCTTGCTTCGGTACGGGCTTGACTTCGACGATCGCCGGATTCTCGACACTCCGGGAGGTGGGCCGTGTCCCTCGGCTCGCTGCGCCGGCAGGACGGTGGACACCATGGCCAATTTCGAGATCGTGGCGCGGGAAGACTTCTCGGACGTCACCTACCTGCTCGAAGTGCGTCATCCCCTGATGGCCAGGGCCGCCCGACCCGGGCAGTTCGTCATCGTCATGCTGAACCCGCAGGGCGAGCGCATCCCCCTCACCATCGCGGACTTCGACCGCGAGAAGGGCACCATCACGCTGGTCATCCAGGCCGTGGGGAAGACGACGCGTCAGATGCAGCAGGAATGCCGCGTCGGCACGCTGCTCCACGCGATGGTTGGCCCCATGGGCATCCCCAGCCCCACCACCCAGGCCAGCACCGTGCTGTGCGTGGGCGGTGGCCTCGGCGTGGCGCCCGTCTTTCCCCAGGCGCGCGGGTTCAAGCAGAGCGGCGCGTTCGTGATCGCGGTCCTCGGGTTCCGCACCAGGAACCTCGTCTTCTGGGAGGACAAGTTCCGGTCCGTCTGCGACGAGCTCATCATCTGCACCAACGACGGGACGGCCGGCCTCAAGGGCCTCACCACCGATGGCATCAAAGCCGCCCTCGCGTGGCACCCCGACATCGACGAGGTGGTCGCGATCGGCCCCCCGCTGATGATGCAGGCGTGTGCCGAGGCGACGCGCCCGCACCACATCAAGACCATCGTCAGCGTCAACCCGATCATGGTGGACGGCACCGGGATGTGCGGCGGCTGCCGTGTCAAGGTGGGTGGGCAGGTGAAGTTCGCCTGCGTCGACGGGCCGGACTTCGACGGCCACCTGGTGGATTTCGACGACCTGATCCTTCGCCTCCGCCGCTACACCACGGTGGAGCGTGCCGCGGAGGAACGCTTCTCCGCCAGTTGCCGCATGACGCAGATGGTGGGCCCGAGCGCGCTGGACGCCCTGGCCGCCGGCAGCGCCGAGCAGCAGGAGCTGCTCGAGCTGGAAGACCTGGAGCACGACGCGCTCGGCGGCTGACCCCCGGGAGACCCGCCGATGGCCACCAAGCGAACCATCCGCAGCATCCCGCAGACGCGCACGCCGATGCGCGAGCTCGAACCGCATGCGCGGGCCAGGACCTTCGACGAGGTGGCTTGCGGCTACACGCTCGCAGAGGCGATGCGCGAATCGGATCGCTGCCTGCTGTGCCCCGACGAGCCCTGTGTTTCGGGCTGCCCGGTCGGCATCGACATTCCCGGCTTCATCCGGAAGATCGGCGAGCGCGACCTGCGGGGCGCCTACGGCATCCTGACGGACACCAACCTGCTGCCGTCGGTGTGCGGCCGCGTCTGCCCGCAGGAGAGCCAGTGCGAAGGCGTCTGCACGGTGGGACAGTCGCTGGAACCGGTCGGCATCGGCCGGCTCGAGCGGTTCGTCGGCGACACGGCCATCCGCGAAGGCTGGGTCAACATTCCATACATCGAGCCGAGCCGGTTCAAGGTCGGGATCGTCGGCTCCGGTCCGGCGGGCATGGCGTGTGCCGCCGACATGGCCAAGGCGGGCTGCGAGGTCATCGTGTACGAGGCCTTCCACGAGGCCGGTGGCGTCCTGAAGTACGGCATCCCGGACTTTCGCCTGCCCAACGCGGTGATCGATGCCGAGATCGAGAACCTGAAGCAGCTCGGCGTCACTTTCGAGTGCAACACGCTGGTGGGCCGCCTCTTCACCATCGAGCAGATGATCGACGAGATGGGTTTCCATGCCGTGTTCGTGGGCGTGGGCGCCGGCTACCCGGCCATGCTCGGCATTCCCGGCGATTCGCTGAACGGCGTGCTCTCGGCCAACGAGCTGCTGACGCGCTGCAACCTGATGCGCGCGCGGGACTTTCCCGCGTACGACACGCCGCTGCCGCTCGGCCGGCACGTTGCCGTCGTCGGCGCGGGCAACACGGCGATGGACGCCATGCGCGTCGCCCTGCGGCTCGGCGCCGAGCACGTGCACTGCATCTACCGCCGCTCGCGCGCGGAAGCGCCGGCGCGGGCCGAGGAGATCCATCACGCCGAGCAGGAAGGCATCGTCTTCCACTGGCTCACCAACCCCGTGGCGATCCTCGACGATGGTCACGGCGGCGTGCGCGGGATGCGGTGCGTGCAGATGGCGCTGGGCGAGGCGGACGACACCGGCCGACGACGGCCCGTTCCGGTGCCCGACAGCGAGTTCGACTTCGAGGCCGACCTGGTGGTCTACGCGATCGGCACGAACGCGAACCCGATCATGGGGCAGACCTCCAGCATGAAGCTGACGTCGCGTGGCTACATCGCCACGGACGAGTCGCTCGCCACCTCGGTGCCCGGCGTCTTCGCGGGCGGCGACATCGTCACGGGCGCGGCGACCGTGATCGAGGCCATGGGGGCGGGCCGCAGGGCGGCGCGCAGCATGAAGGCGTACCTCGGTATCCGCGATCCCGAGCGACCCTATCGCGGCGGTGACGGCGACGAGGGCACCACACTGTTCGGCATCGACACGAGGGAACGGAACTTCACGCGCGTGCGCGTGGCGTAGCGGACGAGATTGAACCCGCCTGAGGATGGAAGGCACACGATGGTCGTCACGCTGAAAGAGCACATCGTCGAGATCATCAGCGATTCGGGCGAAGGCGCGCAGAAGTGCGGCCAGTCGCTGGGTGCGATTGCGGCGCAGATGGGCAACGGCGTCTGGACGACGGAGATCATCCCGGCCGAGATTCGTCCGCCGGCGCGGAGCGTGGCGGGGGCCAGCGGCAACCGGATCCGCATCGGGTCGGCGCGGGTCCAGAACGGCGGTGACCTAACGGACCTCGTGGTGGCATTCAACGAGCAGGTGCTGCTCGGGCGCGTGCGCGCGAAGGAGCTCAAGCCTGGCTGCGTGGTCCTCCTGGAAAACATGTGGCGCAGCCACGCGGATCAGGGCATCGCGGCCGCTTACGCGAAGACGTACGAGCGCCTCGTCGACGCCGGCTACCGGGTGCACGAGATCCCGATGGAGCAGGAATGCCGGGCGATCGTCTCCGACGCGCGCCGCGGCAAGAACATGTTCGCGCTGGGCATGCTGTGCCGCCTCTACAGCCTCGACCTGGCGCTGGCCGCCGACCAGGTCATGGCGACGTTCGGCAAGAAGGACCAGAAAATCGTCGACACCAACATCCGGTTGCTCGAAGCAGGTCATGCGTGGGCTGGCGCCAACCTCGACTTCTGCTATCAGATCCCGACGATCCGCGCCACCGAGCCGCAGGTCGTGGTCAACGGCAACACGGCGCTGGCGCTGGGGATCGTGGCGTCCGGGATGGAGATCTGCGCGATGTATCCCATCACGCCGGCCACGTCGGCGTCGCACGAGCTCGCGGAGATCTTCGGGGGGGTCGGCGGTCTCGTGCACCAGGCGGAGGACGAGATCGCCGCGGTGGCGTTCGCCATCGGTGCGTCCTACGCCGGTAAGTGCGCGGTCACGATCACGTCTGGCCCCGGGTATTCCCTCAAGCAGGAGGCGATCGGGCTGGCGGTGATGGGCGAGATCCCGCTGGTCGTGGTGAACGTGCAGCGCGGCGGGCCCAGCACGGGGCAGCCCACCAAGACCGAGCAGGGCGACCTGTTGACCGCCATCTTCGGCAGCCACGGTGACGCGCCCAAGGTGGTCATGGCGCCGGCCACCATCGAGGACTGCTTCTACGCCGTCATCACCGCGCGCCGGATTGCGGAGACCTTCAACATGGTCGTGGTGGTGCTGTCGGACGCCACCCTGGCCACGTCGCGGCAGCCCTTCGCGCGGCCAGTGTTCAGCGAGAGCTGGATGGCGCCGCCGGCCGACCAGGGCGCCGTGCCGGACGGGGCCAGGCCCTACGACTGGGACGATACCACCGGCCTGATCCGCCGCTTCGTGCCCGGGCAGCCGGGCGGTATGCACACCCTGACCGGCTTGGCACACGACCGTGACAGCCACGTCGCCTACGACGCCGACAGCAACGAGCAGGGCCTGCGCGCACGCAGCCTGAAGCTGGCGGCGCTGCAGCAGACGCTGAAGCCGCCGCCGGTGTTCGGTGACAGCACGGGCGATCTGCTGGTCGTGGGGTGGGGGAGCACGAAGGGCGCCATCGAGGAAGCCGTGGCGTCGCTGCGCGCGGAGGGACACCGTGTGTCGTCCCTGCACCTGCGCTTCCTCAACCCGCTGCCGCCGGGGATCAAGGCGATCATGCAGGGATTCGGGCAGGTGATGACCGTCGAGGGCAACTGGGCCGACCGTCCCGGCGACGCGTTGATCGACGAGAGCAACCGCCGCTACTCGGCCCTGGCCATGCTGTTGAGGGCACGCTGCCTGATCGACGTCGATTGTTTCAGCGAGGTGCGCGGCCAGCCGATCCGGCCCGGCACCATCCGCCGCGTGCTGGCTGAGCGGCTCGCGGCCGTGCCGGGAAAGGCAGGCGTGTCATGAGTGTCGTGTCGGCGACCGAATGCCTGCTGCAGATGTGCGACGAACGCTTCGAGCTCGAGGACTACCAGGGTGGCGTGCCGCGCTGGTGCAGCGGGTGCGGCGACAACGCCATTCTCGCGGCCGTGCAGCGGCTGTGCCGTGACGAGGGCCTGCGCCCCGAGAAGACCGTCTTCGTGTCGGGCATCGGCTGCTCGAGCCGGTTTCCGCATTACATGAAGACGTACGGCTTCCACGGCATCCACGGGCGCGCGCTTCCCATCGCCGAAGGTGTGAAGATGGCCCGGCCCGACCTCACCGTGTTCGTGAACACCGGCGATGGCGACTGCTGCAGCATCGGCGCGGCGCACTGGATCCACGCGATCCGCTACAACATGAACCTCACCGTGTTCCTGCACGACAACCAGATCTACGGGCTCACCAAGAAACAGGCGTCACCGACGTCGCCGATTGGCACCAGGACCAACACCACCCCGCGAGGCAGCTACCTGGAAGCACTCAACCCGGTCTCGGTCACGCTGGGGGTGCAGAACGTCTCCTTCGTGGCGCAGGCCGTGGATTGGGTGCCCGAGGCCCTCTACGACATCGTCAGGGCCGCCTATCACCACAAGGGATTCTCGTTCGTGCGCATCGTCCAGCGGTGCCCCGAGTGGCTGCCAAAGGCGCTCGATCCGTGGCTGCACGATCCCAACCGCCTGCAACTGCTCCACCATGCTGACGGTCTGCAGCCGAGCGCGAGCCTGGTGAGGGGTTACCGGAATCACCTCGAGCACGACCCAGCCGACATCAACCGCGCGAGGGAGATCGCGTCCGACACGTCAATCATTCCAGTGGGCATCCTCTACCGGAACCCGGAAGTGCCGTGCTACGAGGACGTGTTGCGCTCGCACACGCTTCGCACGGCCGAGCTGACCCGCGCTCGACTCGAGGCCGAGCTGGACAAGCACACCGTGTGGCCGCGCGAGGCCGACGCAGCCAGCGCTGCCGCCCAGCAGGCACAAGGGTGACAGCCATGGACGCCGTGACCCAGGCGCACGTCACGTTCTTCCTGACCGGCCGCCGAACCGGCGACCTTGGGCCGGTCGAGGGGTTGGATCTCCGCCCGGCCTTGGCGTCCGGCTACCGGGACCTGAGCGACCTTCGCTACGACTTCCCGATGGTGCTCGTGCCCGGCCCGGGCGGCGAGGCGTGGGCGCAGTCGCTGTCGGGTCTGTTCGACACGGCGCTGGCTGCGGCCGCGCATGACGGCGACGCGGACCGCATCCGCCATCACGGACTGCGTCTGGAACGCGAGATGCGTGCCCTGGTCACGGGCGGCGCCACGGGGCCGCTCTCGGCCTGCTGGGACGTGGCGGTCTCGCGGCTGGAGCCGCACGCCGAATCATCGTTTGCCGACAGCCTCCGCCGCGTTCGCTCGGCCCTGAAGGTCGAGGGCGACGTGGTCGACTGCGACGCTGAGCTGCCCGCCAGAGCCATCCGCCACGCGTGGAGCGCGGTGCAGGCGGGCAAGGCCGAATCCTTGCGCGCGACGATCGATCGGCTGGTCCTGAAGCTGACGGACATCCTGAAGGCCGACGTCGAGCACTCGAGCGAGGGCCGCGCGGCCCCGCGGCTGCAGGCATCGGTGGGTGCGACATTCAGCGAGAGCTTCGACTTCGACGCGATGTCACGTGTGCTCAGGACCGCGCG
>Ga0209705_10000193_pt1 | contig 32160 bp, 28 predicted proteins | sample PPLLaktember2015_5_FD_187262 | JGI IMG/M metagenome (GOLD analysis project Ga0209705, IMG submission 187262) | Freshwater sediment microbial communities from Prairie Pothole Lake near Jamestown, North Dakota, USA - PPLs Lake P8 Core (1) Depth... | ecosystem: Environmental > Aquatic > Freshwater... | reverse complement strand
CTGCAGCTGCGCGAGCAGGCTCTCCAGGTCGTTCGGCGAATGCTCCATGTCGAGCAGGATCCAGTCGTAGCCGGCGCCGGCGATCACCTCGACGGTGTAGTGCGACGACAGGCTCGACCAGAGGCCAATCTGGCTCGCGCCTTCGCGCAGCGCGCGCTTGAACGCGTTCTTCGGCAGATCCATGGTCAGGCGATGCCTTTTCGGTGGTCGGTTACGGGCGGGGATCGGCGGATTCTACCGCGCCGAGCAGGCCTTCCATGGCCAGCCAGGCGACACAGTCGCGCACCATTTCGCCGAGCGGCACGGCGCGGTAGTCGAGCTCGCGCATCGCTTTCGAGCTATCGCAGGAGACGTCGCGCGTCACCATCAGCGCCGCCTCCGGCGTGAGCGTGGGCTGCCGCCCCGTCAGGCGCCCCTGCAGCGCGCCGAAGGCGCCCATTGCGCGCAGCAGCCAGGCGGGCGAGGGCCGCGACGGCACCTCCCGGCCGAGCGCGGCGCCGATCTCGCGCACCAGCTCGACAAAGCTCGCGTCGGTGCCGCCGAGCAGGTAGTTCTCGCCGATGCCGCCCTGCTCGAATGCGGCGATGTGCGCCTTGGCCACCTCGCGCGCGTGGCAAAACGGCAGCGACCCGGGCGGCACCCCGGGGAGCGTGCCCGCGGCCACGTGCATCACGATGCGCGCCCAGTTGCGCGTGTCGTAGCGGCCGAGGATCGCGCCCGGATTGAGGATCACGACGTCCAACCCGCGCGCCATGCCGGCGCGCACGGCTTGCTCGGCGAGGAACTTGGAGCGCTGGTAGTTCACCGGCGACGCGCCGCCCAGCTGCGGCGCGCTTTCGTCGATGCGGCCTCGATGCAGGCCGTAGGCCGAGATGCTCGAGGTATGCACGAAGCGCCGCGCGCGCCGCTCGAGCGCCGCGCCCACCACGTTCCTCGTGCCGTCGATGTTGATCCGGTCCTGCATCGCGTTGTGGCGCGACCACAGGCTGGTGTCGCCGGCGACGTGGAACACCGCGTCGACGCCCATCGGCATCGCGCGCCGCACGGACGCCGCGTCGGTGATGTCGCCGATCGCGCGCTCGGCATCCAGGCGCTGCAGGTACTTCAGTTCCGCGCCGGCGCGGTGCAGCGCGATCACGTGCCAGTCCCGTGCAAGCAGCTGCTCGACCAGGTTCAGGCCGACGAAGCCCGTGGCGCCGGTGACGAACGCCGTCCTAGCCATGCGCCGGCCGCGGCACGCGCCGGTTCATCACCGCGAACCATAGCGGCGGCACGAACGCGAGCGGCACCATGCCGGGGTAGCCCATCGGCAGCTTCGGGCTGTCTTCCTGCGGTTGCAGGGCGGCGTACGGGCGCATCGGGTTCACGTGGTGGTCGGCGTGGCGCTGCAGGTTGACGAGGAAGGCGTTGCTCAGCCAGTGGTAGGCGTCCCAGGAATGGCGCGGCGCGGGGCGCTCGTAGCGGCCGTCGGCGAGCTTGCGGCGCTCGAGGCCATAGTGCTCGATGTAGTTCACCGCCTCGAGCAGCGTCACCGCCATCGCGCTCTGGCCGAAGAAGAACGCCACGGCGAGCGGCCCGAAGGCCGCGCCGAGCGCCGCGGCGACGGCGAGCGTCGCGGCCCAGGAGCCGAGCACTTCGCGCCGGTCGAGCGTCCACGCGTGCGCGAGCGAGCCGATGAGCGTGCGCGGCAGGAAAACCCAGAAGGCTTCGCCGTAGCGCGCGCTCGCCGGATCCTCGGGCGTGGCCACGCGCACGTGGTGGCCGCGGTTGTGCTCCACGGTGAAGTGGCCGTAGCTCACGGTGACGAGCAGCACGCGCGACAGCAGCCGGTCGAGCGCCGCACGCTTGTGCCCAAGCTCGTGGGCGATGGTGATGCCGATGCCGCCCGTGGCGAGGCCCACCGAGAGGGTGAACAGGAGCGCGTCGAATCCGGTCATGCCGCCAGAGCCCACGAGCCACGCGCCCCAGCCGACCAGCGCGAGCTGCAGCGGTACCCAGGCGTGCAGCACGAAGCGGAAGAACGGATTGCGCTGCAGACGGGACATTTCCGCCCCTCGCGAGGGCGCCTCGCTCCGGCCGACGAGCAGATCGAGCGCCGGGACGACCACCCAGAACACGAAGAAGGCGTGCCAATACTGCCCGAGCGCGTGGCCGACGACCGGCGCGGCCGCGGTGGTGAGCGCGAGGAGGAAGCGCGCATCGCGCGGCGCGAAGCTCACGCCGCCCTCGCCGCGCGCGCGCCCTGGCGCCGCCAGGCGGCGGGCGGCACGCCGAACTCGCGCTTGAAAGCGCGGTTGAACGAGGCCTCCGACTCGTAGCCGTACTCCTCGGCGAGTGCGGCCACGGGGCGGCGGCTGTCCTTGAGCGCCGCCGCCGCGCGCCGCAGCCGCCAGCGCGTGAGGTACTGCATGGGCGGCGCGCCGATCAGCTCGTTGAAGCGCTGCGCGAGCGCCGAGCGCGACAGTCCCGACTGCGCGGCGAGTTCGTCCACCGTCCAGTCGTGCGTCGGCCGCTCGTGTAGCAGCGCGAGCGCGCGGCCCACGTAGCGGTCGCGCAGCCCCGCGAGCCAGCCGGTCTCGCCCTCGGGCAGCGACGCGATGTAGCGTCGCATGGCCTCCACGAACAGCAGCTCGGCGAGCTTCGCCATCACGGTGCCCGAGCCGGGCCCCGGCGCGGCGTTCGACTGCGCGCCGTGGCGCAGCAGGTCGAGCAGCCACGGCGCGCCCGCGCCGTCGCTGAGCGGCACGCGCAGCATGCGCGGCAGCGCGTCGAGCAGCGGCCGGCACAGCTGCGGATCGCAGGCGAGGAAGCCGCAGATGAAGCGCGTCTCCTCGCCCCCGCCGCCGTGGTCAATGCTCATCAGCCCGCCCGGCGGGGCCGGCCGCAGGAGGGTGTCGGAGGTCACGGAGGCGAGCTGCAGGTTGCTGCCGAGGTAGTGCGCGTCGTCGTGCGCCAGGAGCAGCAGGTCGCCGGCCTGCACGCGCATCGTCTCGCCGCCGCTCTTCAGCCGCACCTGGCAATGGCCGTGCGTGAGGGCGTGGAAGAACACGATGTGCCCGAGCCCGGAGAAGATGCCGCCCGATTCGCGCGCCGGGCGCGACTCGACGCACCACGGCGCCGTGAAGCGCGTGTCGAGGAACAGCGCCCCGTTCAGCTTCACCACCTGCAGCAGATCGGAAAGAGCATCCATCAAGATTCCCGGCGGATCGGGCAAGTGTCCCGGGGCGGGCGCGGAAATACTAGCACCCACATTCACGCATTCCCACCTAGAGGAGGCAGCACATGTCCGCAGTCCTTACCCCCGGCGCCCCGGTGGCCGACCTGGCCGCCGTCAAGACCCGCCAGCAGGCCGCATGGTCCACGGGCAACTACGCCGTGGTCGGCACCACGCTGCAGATCGTCGGCGAGAGCCTGTGCGAGGCGCTCGACCTGCGCTCGGGCAACACGGTCCTCGACGTCGCCGCGGGCAACGGCAACGCCACGCTCGCCGCCGCGCGCCGCTTCGCCGACGTGACCTCGACCGACTACGTGCCCTCGCTGCTCGACGCCGGCCGCATGCGCGCGCAGGCCGAGGGCCAAGCGATCCGCTTCCAGGAGGCCGACGCCGAGAACCTGCCGTTCGCCGCCGCCTCGTTCGACGTGGTGACGTCCACCTTCGGCGTGATGTTCACCCCCGACCAGGAGAAGGCTGCCGCCGAGCTCGCGCGCGTGTGCAGGCCCGGCGGAAAGGTCGGGCTGGCGAACTGGACGCCCGAGAGCTTCATCGGGCAGCTGTTCAAGACCATCGGCAAGTACCTGCCGCCCGCGCCGGGCGTCAAGTCGCCGGCCCTGTGGGGCACCCAGGCGCGGCTGGAGGAGCTGTTCGGCCGCCACGCGAACGCTATCGGCGCGACCCGACGCCAGTTCACTTTCCGCTACCGGTCGCCGGCGCACTGGATCGAGGTGTTCCGCACCTACTACGGCCCGATGAACCGTACCTACGCTGCGCTCGATGCCGCCAAGCAGGAGGCTTTCACGCGCGACGTGCTGGCCCTGATCGAGCGCGACAACCGCTCGGGCGACGGCACGCTGGTGCTGCCGTGTGAGTACCTCGAGGTGGTGATCGAGCGAAAATAACTTAGTGGATCTCGGGCTCCGCGGTGGGCGCGGTGCCCTCGAGGAAGTCGAAATCGCAGCCTTCGTTCGCCTGCTTCACGTGGCGCGAGAAAATCGCGCCGTAGCTGCGCTCGTACTTGGGCGGCGGGCGTTGCCAGGCCGCCTTGCGCCTGGCCATCTCGGCCTCCGGGATCTTCAGGTTGAGCGCACGCTTTTCCACGTCGAGCTCGATCAGGTCGCCGTTCCTCACGAAGGCGAGCGGCCCGCCGACGTAGGCTTCCGGCGCGACGTGCAGGATGCAGGTGCCGTAGCTGGTGCCGCTCATGCGCCCGTCCGAGAGACGCACCATATCCTTCACGCCCTGCTGCACGAGCTTTTTCGGCATGGGCAGCATGCCCCACTCTGGAAAGCCCGGTCCGCCCAGCGGCCCGGCGTTCTTCAGCACCAGCACGCAAGTAGCGTCGACATCGAGGTCGTCCCGGTCGATGCGCGCCGCCATGTCGTTGTAGTCCTCGAACACCACCGCGCGCCCGGTGTGCTGCATCAGCTTCGGATCGGCGGCGCTGGTCTTGATCACCGCGCCGTCGGGCGCGAGCGAGCCGCGCAGCATGACGATGCCGCCGGAGGCCTTGAGCGGCTGGTCGCGCGGCAGGATGACGTCGGCGTTCCACACCTTCGCGCCCTCGATGTTCTCCCCCAGGGTCCTGCCGTTCACGGTCTTCGCCGAAAGATCGAGCAGATCCTTGAGCTGCCAGAGCATCGCGCGCAAGCCGCCGGCGTAGTAGAAGTCCTCCATCAGGTATTGCTTGCCCGAGGGGCGCACGTTGGCGATCACCGGCGTCTTCGCGCTGATCTCGTTGTAGCGCTCGAGGGGAAACGCCAGCCCCGCGCGCCCCGCCATCGCCACCAGGTGCACGATGGCGTTGGTCGAGCCGCCCATCGCCATCAGCGTGGTGATGGCGTTGTCGAACGATCCCCTGGACAGGAAGTCGCGCGGCTTCAGGTCTTCCCAGACCATCTCGACGATGCGCTTGCCGGTCAGCGTGGCGAGCCGCGCGTGGTTCGAGTCGGGCGCAGGGATCGAGGAATAGCCCGGCAGCGTGAAACCCAGCGCCTCAGCGAGCGACATCATGGTCGCGGCGGTGCCCATGGTCATGCAGGTGCCCGGCGAGCGCGCGATGGAATCCTCGATGTCGTTCCAGTCCTTTTCCGTGATGCGCCCGGCGCGCAGCTCGTCCCAGTACTTCCAGGTGTCCGAGCCCGAGCCCAGCGTCTGGTCGCGCCAGTGGCTGTTCAACATCGGCCCGGCGGGCAGGTAGATCGCCGGCAGGTTCATGCTGGTCGCGCCCATGATCAGTGCCGGCGTGGTCTTGTCGCAGCCGCCCATCAGCACGCAGCCGTCCACCGGATAGGAGCGCAGCAACTCTTCGGTCTCCATGGCGAGGAAGTTGCGGTACAGCATGGTGGTCGGTTTCTGCATGGTCTCGGCGAGCGCCATCGCCGGCATCTCCAGCGGAAAGCCGCCCGCCTGCCACACGCCGCGCTTCACTTCCTCCACGCGCTGCTTGAAGTGGGTGTGGCAGTGGTTGATGTCCGACCAGGTGTTGATGATCGCGATCACCGGCTTGCCGGCGTAGTCGCTGCGGTCGTAGCCCATCTGCGCGGTGCGCGAGCGGTGGCCGAAGGAACGCAGGTCCTTGACGCCGAACCAGCGGTGCGAACGCAGCTCCTCGGGGTGTTTCCTGGTCATTGCGTGACGAGTTCGCGCGGCTTTCTCAGCGCGACGCCCGTCAGGCGCTCGAGCTCTTCGAACGAGAGGTCTGCGACGAGGTCGACGACGTGCAGGCCGTCGGCCTTGACGTCGATCACCGCGAGGTCGGTGTAGATGCGGTTGACGCAGCGCGCGCCGGTGAGCGGATAGGTGCAGCGCTCGACGACCTTCGATGTTCCGTCCTTGGTGAGGTGCTCCATCATCACCAGGACGTTCTTCGCGCCCACCGCGAGGTCCATCGCGCCGCCCACGGCGGGAATCGCGTCGGGGGCGCCGGTGTGCCAGTTGGCGAGGTCGCCCGCCACCGACACCTGGAAGGCGCCAAGCACGCAGTAATCGAGGTGGCGGCCGCGGATCATGCCGAAGGAGTCGGCGTGGTGGAAGAACGAGCCGCCCTTCAGCATCGTCACCGGCTCCTTGCCGGCGTTCATCAGGTCTTCGTCCTCGGCGCCGGGCGCCGGGCGCGGGCCGATGCCGAGCACGCCGTTCTCGCTGTGCAGGACGATCTCGCGGTCCTTCGGCAGGTAGTCGGCCACCAGCGTCGGCAGGCCGATGCCCAGGTTCACATAGCTGCCGTCGGGGATGTCGCGCGCCAGGCGCGCGGCGATCTGCTTGCGGTCGAGTTTTTTCATGCGACTTTCCTCAGCGGCGCGATACGCACGACGCGGTGAACGAAGATGCCGGGCGTGACCACGACCTCGGGATCGAGTTCGCCCAGAGCGACGGTGTCGCGCACCTGCGCCACCGTGATGCGCGCGGCCGAAGCCATGATCGGGCCGAAGTTGCGCGCCGTCATGCGATAGGTGAGGTTGCCCCAGCGGTCGGCGCGGTCGGCCTTGATCAGTGCGTAGTCGGCGTGGATCGGGTACTCGAGCACGTAGTCGCGATCGCCGATGCGGCGCGTTTCCTTGCCTTCGGCGAGCTTGGTGCCGAACGCGGTGGGCGTGTAGAAGGCCCCGATGCCCGCGCCCGCGGCGCGGATGCGCTCGGCGAGCGTGCCCTGCGGCACCAGCTCGAGCTCGATCTCGCCAGCGTGGAACGCCTGGTCGAAATGCCAGGAATCGCTCTGGCGCGGGAACGAGCACAGGATCTTCTTCACGCGCTTTGCGCCGATCAGCGCCGCGAGCCCCGCATCCGCGTTGCCGGCGTTGTTGTTCACCACCGTGAGGTCCTTCGCGCCCTGCGCGATGAGCGCGTCGATCAGCTGGGCGGGCATGCCGGCGTTGCCGAAGCCGCCGATCATCACGGTCGCGCCGTCGGGCACGTCGGCGAGCGCGGCGGCGGCGGAATCGATGAACTTGTCGATCATGGGCGGCGTGAAATCCTGCGGGGCATTATAAACTCGCGCCCATGGCCACCTCCCACCTGTTCCAGGCCGCGCCGCTCGCGCGCGCCATCGAAGCGATCGTCGCCGCGGGCGGCAGCGACGCCCGCGAAGCGAAGCTCGTCGCCGAGAACCTCGTCACCGCCAACCTCACCGGGCACGACTCGCACGGCATCGGCATGATCCCGCGCTATGTCGAGTCGCTCAAAGAAGGCGGCTTGCAGCCGAACCGCCATCCCGCCGTGAAGTTCGACGGCGGGGCGATGGTGTCGCTCGACGGCCAGTCAGGCTACGGCCAGGTGATCGGCATGGAAGCGACGGCGATTGCCATCGAGCGCGCGAAGCAGCATGGCGTGTGCGTGATGGCGCTCGCGAACTCGCACCATCTTTGCCGTATCGGCCAGTGGGCCGAGCAGGCGGTGGCCGAAGGCTTCGTGTCGATCAGCTTCGTCAACGTGATCTCGCGCTCCATCGTGGCGCCTTTCGGCGGCAGCGACGCGCGCTTCGGCACCAACCCGTGCACCATCGGCATTCCGCTCGAGGGGCAGCCGCCGTTCATCCTCGACATGGCGACCAGCGGCGTGGCGCAAGGCAAGGTGCGCGTCGCGCACAACAAGGGCGAGCAACTTCCGCCCGGACTGCTCCTCGACGACAAGGGCAACCCCACCGTCGAGGCGAAGTACGGCGTGATCGAGCCCTTCGGCGCGCTCACCACCTTCGGCCTGCACAAGGGCTACGGCCTCGCCGTAGTGTGCGAGCTGCTGGGCGGCGCGCTCTCGGGCGGCGGCACCTGGCACACGGCCGACCGCTCGAAGAAGCGCGTGCTGAACGGCATGCTCTCGATCCTCATCGACCCGAACAAGCTCGGCACCGCGGCACCGTTTGCCCGCGAGGCGCGCGAGTTCATCGACTGGGTGAAGCGCTCGCCGCCCGCGCCGGGCGCCGATCGCGTGCGCATTGCCGGCGACCCGGAGCGCGAGATGCGCGCGCGCCGCGAGAAAGAGGGCATTCCGGTCGATGCGAACACCTGGCAGGAGATTCACGCGGCCGCTGCGAAGGTGGGCGTGGCCGCAGGGGAAGTAGACAGGCTGGCCGCAGCCTAGGGCATCCGCGTCCTAAGACTGCACTTTCAGTAGAGTTAGCAAGCTGCTGAAAATGCAGGATATTTAATTTCAAGAATCGCTCTCCGAAAACGTCGCTAAGTCTTTGTCAGGCCTGAATATTTGGCTTGACCTTCCAATTTCTTTCCCCTAGAGTGGGAAAAGGTAGAAAAAAGTGGTGAAACGGGACCGATTCTGTGTCGGCTCGTCTAGCCGTGGAGAAAAAGGGCGATGGGCGGAGGATTTCACGGCGCTGCGGTAGTCACGCTGGACGCGAAGGGGCGTCTGGCGATTCCCACGCGCCACCGGGACCCGTTGCTCGCCGGCGCAAAGCACCTCGTGCTGACTGCCCATCCCGACGGTTGCGTGCTGCTCTATCCGCCTGCGGCCTGGGAGCCGGTGCGCGTGCGCGCCGAGAGCTTCCCGAGCTTCCATCCGCAGGCGAGCTGGTGGAAGCGGCTGCTCCTGGGCTTCGAGGAGCACGTGGTGCCCGACGGTTCCGGCCGCATCCTCGTCTCGGGCGCGCTGCGCCAGCACGCCAAGCTCGAGCGCGATGCGATGCTGGTCGGCCAAGGCGGCTACTTCGAGTTGTGGGACGCCGGGCTATGGAATGCCAAGCTCGCGCAGGCGCTCGCCGGCCCGACCAGCCCGCCGCCCGGCATGGAGGACTTCTCGCTGTGAGCGCGGGAGAGCCCGCCGATGAGCCAGGCCGCCATCACGCATCGCCCCGTCCTCGCCGCCGAGGCGATCGACGCACTCGCGCTCCGGCCGGACGGTACCTACGTGGACGGCACCTTCGGCCGGGGCGGCCACAGCCGGCTGATCCTCGAGCGGCTGGACGCGGGTGGCCGGCTCATCGCGCTCGACCGGGACCCGGACGCCGTCGCAGCGGCGCACGGCATCGCCGATGCGCGCTTTTCGATCACGCACGCGCCCTTCAGCGCGCTGGCGCAAGCCCTGGATGCAAAAGGGGTGGCGCGCGCGCAGGGCATGTTGTTCGACCTCGGCGTGTCCTCGCCGCAACTCGACGATCCGGCGCGCGGATTTTCCTTCCGCGCGGATGGCCCGCTCGACATGCGCATGGACCCGTCGCAAGGACTGAGCGCCGCGGACTGGCTGGCGACGGCGAGCGAAGCGCAACTGAGGGAGGTCATCGGGGGCTATGGGGAAGAACGGTTTGCTAAACAGATTGCAGCGGCGCTTGTTGCTGCTCGCCGGGACGCGCCCATCCGCACGACCCGCCAACTTGCCGATCTCGTGGGTGCGGCGGTCCGTACACGGGAGCCGGGCCAGGATCCGGCGACGCGCACCTTTCAAGCTCTACGGATTCTCGTCAATCGGGAGCTTGCGGAAGTGTCGCTGATGCTGCCCCAGGCGATCGAGCGCCTCGCCCCGGGCGGACGGCTGGCAGTGATCGCCTTTCATTCCCTGGAAGACCGCATCGTGAAGCGCTTCATGCAGGCGTGCGCACGACCGGTGCTGCCCCGGGATTTGCCGCTGCGTGCCAGCGAGTTGCCACAAGCCTTGCTCAGAATCGTGGGCAAGCCGGTGCGCCCGGCGCGCGCCGAGACGGCCGCCAACCCGCGCGCGCGCAGTGCCGTGCTGCGCGTGGCCGAGCGCACCGACGCCCCTTTTGACCCGTCCCTGATCAACCGAATCGAGCCCGACGCGTGGCGAAGCTGAACCTCCTCCTCCTCCTGGTTCTCGTCGTCTGCGCGCTCGGGCTCGTCACTTCGCAGCACAAGGCGCGAAAGCTGTTTTCCGAACTCGAGCGCGCGCAGGCGCGCGCGCACGACCTGGAGGTCGAGTTCGGCAAGCTGCAACTCGAGGCGAGCACCTGGGCGCTGCATGCGCGCATCGAGCGGGTCGCCACGGGCACGCTCGGCATGCGCACGCCCGACGCACGCCAGGTGCGCGTGATCGGCGTAGCGGGGGCACCTTGAGCAGTGTCGCCCCGGCGCTGGTGCGCCTGCCGGTGTGGCGGGCGCGCTTCGTCATGGCAGGTCTCGTCGGGGCCTTCGCCGTGCTCGCCGGGCGCTCGCTCTACCTGCAGGCCATGCACACCGATTTCTTGCAGGAAAAGGGCGAGGCGCGCTACAGCCGCGTGCTGGAGGTGCCCGGCACGCGCGGACGCGTGCTCGATCGCAACGGCGAGGCGCTCGCCATCTCCACGCCGGTGCAGTCGGTGTGGGCGATTCCAGGGGACGTCGACGCGACGCCGGCGCAGCTGCGCAAGCTCGCCACGCTGATCGGCACGGACGCGCGCGAGCTGTCCAGAAAACTTTCGGACCCGTCGCGCGACTTCGTTTACCTGAAGCGCCAGATCGCGCCCGAGGCCGCCGAACGCGCGGCGCAGCTCGGCCTGGCGGGGATCTACCAGCACCGCGAGTACCGCCGCTACTATCCGGGCGGCGAGGTGACCGCGCACGTGGTCGGCTTCACCGGGGTCGACGAGGCGGGGCAGGAAGGCATCGAGCTCGCCTTCGAGGCGAGCCTCGGCGGCACGCCCGGCAGCCGCCGTGTCATCAAGGATCGCCGCGGCCGCGTGGTGGAGGACATCGAATCGATTCGCGCGGCGCAGGACGGACGCGACTTGGCGCTGTCGATCGACGGCAAGATCCAGAGCCTCGCGCACGCCGCGCTCAAGGCCGCGGTGACCGCGCACAAGGCACGCGCCGGCGCCATCGTGGTGCTCGATGTGCGCACCGGCGAGGTGCTGGCGCTCGCCAACGCGCCTTCGTTCAATCCGAACAACCGCGCGCGGCTTTCGGGCGCGCAACTGCGCAATCGCGCGCTCACCGACATATTCGAGCCGGGCTCGACCTTGAAGCCTTTCACCATCGCGCTGGCGCTGGAATCGGGCCGCGTTTCGCCGGCGAGCTCCGTGCATATCGGCACCAGCGGCCTGCGCGTGGCGAATCACACCATCCACGACCCGCACCCCGAGACCGCGCTTACCGTGGCGCAGGTGATCCAGAAGTCCTCCAACGTGGGCGCGGCGCGCATCGCGCTGGCCCTGCACCGGGAGGACATGTGGAGTTTCTTCCAGCGCGCGGGATTCGGCGCGCAGCCCGGGCTCGGTTTCCCGGGAGAAGCGGCGGGGATGCTGCGCCCGGCGGCGACCTGGCGCCCGATCGAGCAGGCGACCATGGCCTACGGCCATGGCATCTCGGTGAGCCTCATGCAGCTCGCGCGCGCCTATACCGTGTTCGCCCGCGACGGCGAGTTGGTGCCGTTGAGCCTGGTCAAGTCGGCCGTGCCGGCCGCGGGCACGCGCGTACTCTCGGCGCAGACCGCGCGCGAAGTGCGCGCCATGCTGGAACTCGCCGTGCAGCCCGGCGGCACCGGTCCGCGCGCGCGCATCATGGGTTGGCGCGTGGCCGGCAAGACCGGTACCGCCCACAAGCAGGAGAACGGCGGCTACGCCGCCGACAAGTACATCGCCTCCTTCGTCGGCCTCGCGCCGGCGAGTGCGCCGCGCCTGGTGGTGGCGGTGATGATCGACGAGCCCTCCAACGGCCAGTACTTCGGCGGCGTGGTCGCGGCCCCCGTGTTCGCGGAGGTCGCGCGCGGCGCGCTGCGCTCGCTCGGCGTGCCCTACGACGCGCCGCTCGAGCCCGTACCCCTGCCGGGCGAAGGCGAGGAAGCGTGGGAAAGCACCTGATGCGCGCATGGACCCGTTTGCACAGCTCGCGCGCCAGGGGGCGATGATCGACAGGCTCGCCGCGGACAGCCGCCGCTGCGCGCCCGGGGTGGCATTCTTCGCCTATCCCGGCGAGCGCGCCGATGGCCGCCGCTTCATTGCCGAAGCCATCGCGCGCGGCGCGGCCGCAGTGCTGTGGGAGGCCGCGGATTTCGCCTGGCGCGATGAGTGGCGCGTGGCGAACGCGCCGGTGGCGGACCTGCGCCGGCACGCGGGTGCGCTGGCGCACGCTTTCTACGACCGGCCCTCGCAGGCGCTGTGGACCTGCGGCGTCACCGGCACCAACGGCAAGACCACCTGCTCGCAGTGGCTGGCGGCGGCGCTCGGCGGCGCGGGCGCGAAATGCGGCGTCATCGGCACCCTCGGCGCCGGCTTTCCTGGCGCGCTCGAGGACATCGGGCATACCACGCCCGATGCGCTGGATGTACACCGGCTGCTCGCGGACATGCGGCGCGCAGGCGCCGTCGCGGCGGCGATGGAAGTGTCCTCGCATGCCTTGCAGCAGGAACGCGTGGGCGGCGTCGCGTTCGACTGCGCGCTGTTCACCAACCTGTCGCACGACCACCTCGACTACCACGGCTCGATGAATGCTTACGCGGCAGCCAAGGCGCGCCTGTTCGAGTCCGACGGGCTCGCCTGCGCGGTGCTCAACCTGGATGACGTGTTCGGCGCGCAGATGGCGCAGCGGCTCGCCGCGCGTGGCCTGCGCACGCTCGGCTACAGCCTGTTTCCGGCCGCCACCGCGCGCGAGTTCATCGCCGTCTCGGCGATCGCGGGCGCGCGCGTCAGCATCACCTCGAGCTGGGGCGAGGCCGAGTTCACGCTGCGCGCGCCCGGCCGCTTCAACATCTCCAATGCGCTTGGCGTGGCGGGTGCGCTCGTCGCCTACGGACTGGAATTTCGCGACGCGGTGCGCTGCCTTGAGCGCTTGCCCGACGTGCCGGGGCGCATGCAGCGCCTGGGGGGCGAGGACGAACCGCTGGTGGTCGTCGACTACGCGCACACGCCCGACGCGCTCGACAAGGTGCTGCAGGCGCTGCGCCCGATCGCCGAGGCGCGCGGCGGCCGGCTGGTCGCGGTGTTCGGCGCCGGCGGCGAGCGCGACCGCGCCAAGCGCGCCCCCATGGGCACGGTCGCCTCGCGGCTCGCCGACCGCGTCGTACTCACCTCGGACAACCCGCGCGGCGAAGATCCGCTCGCAATCCTGCGCGACATCGAGGCGGGCGTCGACGGGCCGCACGAGGTCGAGCCCGATCGCGCGCGCGCGATTGCCGGCGCCATCGGCGCGGCGGCGGCGGCGGACGTGGTCCTGGTCGCAGGCAAGGGCCACGAAGCTGCGCAGGAAATCGCCGGGCGCCGGCTGCCGTTCTCGGACGCCGATGCCGCGCGCGAAGCCCTGCGCCGGCGGGGCCAACGATGATGAGCCTCGCCGAGGCAGCCAGCGCGATGCATGGCCGGCTGCAGGGCGCGGACGCGCGCTTCGCCGCCGTGTCCACCGATACGCGCAGCGTCGGCGCGGGGGAGCTGTTCGTCGCCATCCGCGGCGAGCGCTTCGACGGCCACGACTTCCTCGGCACGGCGCAGGCGCGCGGCGCCGCCGGCGCGCTCGTCGACGATCGGTTCGCCGCGCCCGCGCCGCTGCCCGTGGTGGTGGTCGAGGACACGCGCCGCGGCCTTGGGCGACTGGGCCGTCACTGGCGGGCACGGTTCGCGCCGGTCGCCATCGCCATCGCCGGCGCGAACGGCAAGACCACCACCAAGGAGATGCTGGTCTCGATCCTGCACGCGCACGCGGGCGAGGCCGCGGTGCTGGCGACGCGGGGCAATCTCAACACCGACATCGGCGTTGCCTTGACCGTACTGGGGCTGCGCGAGGCGCATCGCTACTGTGCCGTGGAGCTGGGCATGAACCACCCGGGCGAGATCGCCTGGCTCGCCTCGATCGCGCAGCCGACGATCGCCCTGGTCACCAATGCGCAGCGCGAGCACATGGAGTTCATGCGCAGCGTCGAGGCGAGCGCCGAGGAGAACGCCCACGCGCTGCGCGCGCTGCCGGCCACCGGCATCGCGGTGGTGAACGCCGACGATGGCTGCCGGGAGGTATTCCGGGCCGCGGCCGGCAACCGGCGGGTGGTCGATTTCGGCCTCGAGCGCCCGGCCGCGGTGAGCGGCGGCTATTCGCTCAAGCCGCTGTCGAGCGACATCGTGGTGCGCACGCCGTCGGGCGAGGCGCGCGCGACGCTCGCCATCCCCGGCCTGCACAACGTGCGCAACGCGCTCGCGGCGGCGGCCTGCGCGCACGCGGCGGGCGTCGCCGCCGAAACCATTGCGCGCGGCCTGGACGCGTTCCGGCCGTATCTCGGGCGCATGCAGGCGAAGCCCGCGCGCGGCGGGGCCACCGTGATCGACGACAGCTACAACGCCAACCCCGATTCGGTGCGCGCCGCGATCGACGTGCTCGCCGCCTGTCCCGCGCCGACGGTGCTGGTGCTGGGGGACATGGGCGAGGTTGGCGAGCACGGCCCGGCGTTTCACCGCGAGGTCGGCGGCTATGCGCGTGAACGCGGCATCGGCGCGCTCTACGCGCTGGGGGAAGCGAGCCGCGCGGCGGCCGATGCCTTCGGCGCGCAGGCGCGGCACTTCGATTCGGTGGAGGCGCTGCTGCAAGGCCTGCCGCGCGCCGCGACGGTGCTGGTGAAAGGGTCGCGCTTCATGCGCATGGAGCGCGTGGTGGCCGCGCTGACCGGAGACGGCGGGGAGGTGCACTGATGCTGCTCGAATTCGCCCAGTGGCTCGCGCGCGACGTGCGCCTGTTCAACGTCTTCAACTACATCACGCTGCGTGCGGTGCTCGCGTGCATGACCGCGCTCGCCATCTCGCTGGTCCTCGGGCCCTACGTGATCCGCAAGCTGACAGCCTACAAGATCGGCCAGTCGGTGCGCGACGACGGCCCGCGCACGCACCTGACCAAGGCGGGCACGCCGACCATGGGCGGCGCGCTGATCCTGCTGTCCATCGGCATCACCACGCTGCTGTGGGGCGACCTGCAGAACCGCTATCTTTGGGTGGTGCTGCTGGTGACGCTCGGCTTCGGCGCCATCGGCTGGATCGACGACTACCGCAAGGTGGTGCACCGCAATCCCAAGGGCCTGTCGGCGCGCGTGAAGCTGTTCTGGCAATCGGCCATCGGCCTCGCCGCGGCCGCGTATCTCGCCAGCATCGCGCAGAGCAACCCGGCGCTGAACGAGCTGATCGTGCCGTTCTTCAAGTTCGTCGCCTATCCGCTCGGCCCCATCGGCTTCATCATCCTCACCTACTTCGTCATCGTCGGCACCTCCAACGCGGTGAACCTCACCGACGGACTGGACGGCCTTGCCATCATGCCGACGGTGATGATCGGGAGTGCGCTGGGCTTGTTCGCCTACGTCGCGGGGCACAGCGTGTTCAGCAAGTACCTCGGCCTGCCCTACATCGCGGGCGCGGGCGAGCTGGCGGTGTTTTGCGGCGCGCTCGCGGGCGCGGGCCTCGGGTTCCTCTGGTTCAACGCCTACCCCGCGGAAGTGTTCATGGGCGACGTCGGCGCGCTCGCCCTGGGCGCCGCGCTCGGCACCATCGCCGTGATCGTGCGCCAGGAGATCGTGCTGTTCATCATGGGCGGCGTGTTCGTCGTCGAGACGCTCTCGGTGATGCTGCAGGTGCTGTACTTCAAGGCGTCGGGCGGCAAGCGCATCTTCCGCATGGCGCCGCTGCACCACCACTACGAGCTGGAAGGCTGGAAGGAATCGCAGGTGGTGGTGCGCTTCTGGATCATCACCATGATGCTGGTGCTGTTCGGCCTGTCGACGTTGAAGCTGCGGTGACCATGTCGATGCGAGAACCCCTCTTTACCCTGCTGCCGCGGCCAGAGCCGGTGCCGCTTGCCGGGCGCCACGTGTTGGTGCTGGGCCTGGGCGACAGCGGACTGGCGGCGGCGCGCTGGGTCGAGCGCCAGGGCGGCACGGCGCGCGTCGCCGACACCCGCGCGGCGCCGCCGCGCGCCGCGGACTTCGCGGGCGAGCTGCGCACCGGCGCGTTCGGCGCGGCGCTGCTCGAGGGCGTGGACCTGGTGTGCGTGAGCCCGGGCCTGTCGCTGCAGGAGGACGTGGTGCGTATCGCGCTCGGGCGCGGCATCCCGGTGCTGGGCGAGATCGAGCTGTTCGCCTGGCATGTGCGCGCACACAACGGCACGCGCGTGCTGGCGGTGACCGGCACCAACGGCAAGAGCACGGTCACCGCGCTCGCCGGACACCTGCTGCGCACGGCCGGGCTCGACGTCGAGGTGGCGGGCAACATCGGCCCGCCGGCGCTCGCCGCGCTCGCCGCACGCACCACCACGCCGGCCGCCTGGGTGCTCGAGCTCTCCAGCTACCAGCTCGAGACCACCTGGTCGCTCGAGCCTGCCGCGGCGGCACTGCTCAACGTGAGCGAGGACCACCTCGACCGCTACGCGGGCATCGACGATTACGCGGCGGCGAAGGCGCGCATCTTCCTCGGTCAGGGGGTGCAGGTGCTGAACCGCGACAGCTGGCGCTCGCTCGCCATGGGCCTGCCCAGCCGCCGGCGCGTCACGTTCGGGCTCGACGCGCCGCGCTCGGAAGAGGACTTCGGTTTTGCCGACGGCGTATTGCACGAAGGCTCTCAGGGCTTCGCTCGCGCCGCGGACCTGCCGATCCATGGTGCGCACAACCTGTCGAATGCGCTGGCCGCCTGCGCGCTGGTGCGCACGCTCGGCGTGCCGCACGCGGCGCTCGCCGCGGGGCTGGCGAGCTTTCGCGGCCTGCCGCACCGGCTGCAGCTGGTGCGCGAGCGCCACGGCGTGCACTGGTATGACGACTCCAAGGGCACCAACGTGGGCGCCGCGCTCGCCGCGCTGCGTGGCCTGGGCCGCCCGGCCGTGCTCATCGCGGGGGGCGACGGCAAGGGCCAGGACTTCGCGCCGCTCGCGCCCGCGGTGGCCGCGCACGCGCGCGCGGTGCTGCTCATCGGGCGCGACGCGCCGCTCCTGGCGCGCGCGCTCGCCGGGGTCGGCGTGCCGCTGGAGCATTGCGTGACGCTCGAGAGCGCGGTGACCCGCGCCGCGGAGATCGCGCGCGAAGGCGACGCGGTGCTCCTGTCGCCCGCCTGCGCGAGCTTCGACATGTTTCGCGACTACCGCCACCGCGGCGAAGCCTTTGCCACCGCGGCGCGCGCGCTGGGGGATTGACGTGGCCGCGACCTACGTTTTCGCCCAGGACGTCGCGCAGCCCGAGTACGACCGTTCCCTCGCCTGGGCGGCGCTGCTGCTGATGATGATGGGCATGGTGATGGTGTACTCGGCGTCCATCGCCACCGCGGAGGCGAGCCGCTATACCGGGGCGAACACCGCTTTCTTTCTCGTGCGGCACGCGGTGTTCCTGGGCGTGGCGCTCGCTGCGGCGCTGGTGGTGTTCCTGGTGCCGCTGCGCGTGTGGCAAAAGGGCGCGCCGCTCGCCTTCCTCGCCAGTGTCGCGCTGCTGGTGCTGGTGCTGGTGCCGGGCATCGGGCGCGAAGTGAACGGCGCGCGCCGCTGGCTCGACCTGGGCGCGATCACGGTGCAGCCCTCGGAGCTGGTGAAACTCGCCGCCGTGCTCTACGCGGCGGACTACACGGTGCGCAAGCACGCGGTGCTCAAGAGCTTCCGGCGCGGGCTGCTGCCGATGCTGGCGGTGATGATGTTCGTGTCATGGCTGCTGCTGCGCGAGCCGGACTTCGGCGCACTGGTGGTGATTGCGGTGACCGCCTTCGGCATCCTGTTCCTCGGCGGCATGAACGGCCGCCACTTCACCGCGCTGGTGGCGATGCTCGCGCTCGGCTTCGCGCTGCTGGTGCTCACTTCGGAGTACCGCATGCAGCGCATCTTCGGCTTCATGGATCCGTGGACCGATCCGTTCGGCCGCGGCTACCAGCTGTCGCACGCGCTGATCGCGTTCGGCCGGGGCGAATTTCTCGGCGTCGGCCTGGGCGCGAGCGTGGAAAAGCTCTTTTACCTGCCCGAGGCGCACACGGATTTCCTCCTCGCGGTGATCGCCGAGGAGCTCGGCTTCGTGGGCGTGGCGGTGGTGATCGCGCTGTTCGGCTGGGTGGTGCTGCGCGCATTCGCCATCGGCCGCCAGGCGGCGCTGCGCGACCGGCATTTCGCCGCGCTCACCGCGCAGGGCATCGGCATCTGGATCGGCCTTCAGGCGCTCATCAACATGGGCGTGAACATGGGCCTGCTGCCCACCAAAGGCCTGACGCTGCCGTTCATGAGCTTCGGCGGCACGGGACTCGTCGCCAACAGCGTGGCGCTGGCGCTCCTGCTGCGCATCGACTGGGAGTGCCGGCAGCTGGCACGGGGCCGGCACGCATGAGGACCGTGCTCATCATGGCGGGCGGCACCGGCGGGCACGTGTTCCCGGGGCTCGCCGTGGCCGATGCGCTGCGCGCCGCGGGGTGGAACGTGGTGTGGATGGGCGCCCGCACCGGCATGGAAGCGCGCCTGGTGCCGCCGCACGGCTATTCCATGGCCTACATCCGCGCCGCCGCCCTGAGGGGCAAAGGCGTGCTCGCCGCGTTGCTGCTGCCCGTGAACCTTCTCATCGGCTTCGCGCAAGCGGCACGCGCCATTTTCAAGCTGCGTCCGGACGTGGTGCTCGGCATGGGGGGATATGTCGCGTTTCCCGGCGGCATGATGGCCTCGCTGCTCGCGCGGCCGCTCGCCGTGCACGAGCAGAACGCCATCGCCGGACTCACCAACCGGGTCCTCGCGCGGGTGGCCGACAAGGCCATGACGGCGTTTCCGCAAGCCTTGCCGCGCGCCGAATGGACCGGCAATCCGGTGCGCCGCGAGATCGCGGCAATCCCGACCCCGGAGTCGCGCTACGCCGCGCGTCAAGGGCCATTGAGGCTGCTCGTCGTCGGCGGCAGCCTCGGTGCGCAGGCGCTCAACGAATGCGTGCCCAAGGCGCTTAAGCTGCTCGAGCCGCGGCCTGCCGTGGTGCACCAGTCGGGCGAGAAGCACCTGGACGCGTTGCGCGCGAACTACCGCGCCGCGGGCGTGGACGGGGAGCTGGTGCCCTTCATCGACGACATGGCGCGGCGCTACGCCGAAGCCGACCTCGTGATCTGCCGCGCCGGGGCCATCACCGTGGCGGAGCTCTCCGCAGGGGGCGTGGCGAGCGTGCTGGTGCCTTTCCCCCACGCGGTGGACGACCACCAGAGCGCGAATGCGCGCTTCCTCGCCGACGCGGGCGCGGCCATCCTGCTGCCGCAGTCGCGGCTCACGCCCGAGAAGCTCGCCGACACGCTGCGCGCGCTCGACCGGCCGCGCCTGCTGGACATGGCGCACCGGGCGCGCGCGCTCGGCAAGCCCGATGCGGCGCAGCGCGTCGCGGGACGTTGCATGGAGCTCGCCGGATGAAGCACAAGGTCCGGCACCTCCATTTCATCGGCGTCGGCGGCTCCGGCATGTCGGGCATCGCCGAAGTCATGCTGAACCTGGGCTACCGGGTGAGCGGGTCCGACCTCGCCGAGAGCCCCGCGACGCGGCGCCTGCGCGAGCTCGGCGCGAGCGTATCGATGTCGCACGCCGCGCACAACATCGAGGGCGCCGACGCGGTGGTGGTGTCCAGCGCGGTGCGTGCCGACAACCCCGAGGTGCAGGCGGCGCGCGCGCGGCGCGTGCCGGTGGTGCCGCGCGCGCTGATGCTGGCGGAGCTGATGCGCCTGAAGCAGGGCGTGGCGATCGCCGGCACGCACGGCAAGACCACCACCACCAGCCTGGTGGCGAGCGTGCTCGCCGAAGGCGGGCTCGACCCGACCTTCGTCATCGGCGGGCGCCTCAACGCCGCCGGCTCGAATGCGCGCCTCGGGCAGGGCGAGTACATCGTGGTCGAGGCCGACGAATCCGACGCCTCGTTCCTGCACCTGCAACCGGTGGTCGCCGTGGTGACCAACATCGATGCCGACCACATGGAGACCTACGGCCACGATTTCGCGCGCCTGAAGCAATCCTTCGTCCAGTTCCTGCAGAACCTGCCTTTCTACGGCAGCGCCATCCTGTGCGCGGACGACGCCAACGTGCGCGAGATCCTGCCCTTCGTATCGAAGCCGGTGGTGACCTACGGCTTCGCGACGGAAGCGATGGTGCGTGCCGAGAAGGTGACGCACGCCGGCGGCGCGATGCGCTTTACCGCGCGCCGGGAGGGCAAGGTGCCGCTCGAGGTGACGCTCAACCTGCCCGGCGCGCACAACGTGCAGAACGCGCTGGCCGCGATCGCGGTGGGCACCGAGCTCGGCGTCGCCGACACCGCGATCCTCAAGGCACTGGCCGAGTTCCACGGCGTGGGGCGGCGCTTCCAGCGCTGCGGCGAGGTTGCGATCGCCGGCGGCGGCCGCTTCACGCTGATCGACGACTACGGGCATCACCCGGCGGAAATGGCCGCGACGCTGGCGGCAGCGCGCGGCGCCTTCCCCGGCCGCCGGGTGGTGCTCGCCTTCCAGCCGCACCGCTATACGCGCACGCGCGACCTGTTCGAGGATTTCGTGAAGGTGCTGTCCACGGCCGACGCGCTGCTGCTCGCCGAGGTGTATCCGGCGGGCGAGCCCGCGATCGTGGCCGCCGACGGGCGCTCGCTCGCGCGCGCGGTGCGCGTCGCGGGCAAGGTCGAGCCGGTGTTCGTCGAGGACGTGGCGCAGCTCGCCGCGGCCATCCGGCGCGTGGCGCGCGACGGCGATGTCGTGGTGACCATGGGCGCGGGATCGATCGCCAACGTCCCGGCACAGCTGACATGAACATGAGCGACGCGTTGCGACTGCAGGGGCTGCGCGGGGACCTGAGGGCCCACGAGCCGATGGCGCGGCACGTGAGCTGGCGCGCCGGTGGCACGGCGGCGCGCTTCTACGCGCCCGCGGACCTGGACGACCTGCAGCTATTTCTCGCGCAATTGCCGCCGCGCGAGCCGCTGCTGTTCGTCGGCCTGGGCTCGAATCTCCTGGTACGCGACGGCGGATTCCCCGGCACGGTGGTGCTGATGCACGCCTCGGGACGGCACCCGGAGCGGATCGCCGGCCATCTGTACGCGGACGCAGGCGTCGCCGCGCCCAAGGTTGCACGCTTCGCCGCGCGCCACGACCTCGCCGGCGGCGAGTTCCTCGCCGGCATTCCGGGCACCGTGGGCGGCGCGCTGGCGATGAATGCCGGCTGCTATGGCGGCGAGACCTGGGAGATCGTCGGTCGCGCCGTCACCATCGACCGCCACGGGCGCCTGCGCACTCGCGCGCGCGAAGAGTTCGACGTCGGCTACCGGCACTGTGCGCTGCGTGCGGGCGGCCGCATCGGTGAAGACGAGTGGTTCGCGGGCGCGTGGTTCGACCTGGCGCCAGGCGACGGCGCCGCCTCGCGCGCGCGCATCCGGGAGTTCCTCGAGCGGCGCATCGCCACGCAGCCTCTGTCCTGGCCCAACGCCGGCAGCGTGTTCCGCAATCCGCCCGGGGACCACGCCGCGCGCCTCATCGAGGCTTGCGGCCTGAAGGGCCTCGCGCACGGCGGCGCGCAGGTCTCGGACAAGCACGCCAACTTCATCGTCAACCCCGGGCGCCGCGCGAGCGCGGCGGACATCGAGGGGCTCATCCAGGACGTGCGCCAACGCGTGGCCGAGCGTACCGGCGTCGACCTGGTGCCTGAAGTGCGCATCGTGGGAGAGCCGGCATGAACGCCGGCAAAGTCGCCGTGCTGATGGGCGGCCGCTCCGCGGAGCGCGAAGTGTCGCTGATGAGCGGCACGGGCGTGCTCAAGGCGCTGCGCGACGCAGGCATCGATGCCTACGCGTTCGATCCGGCTGAGCGTGATTTGAGCGAGTTGCAGCGCGAGGGCTTCACGCGCTGTTTCGTCGCGCTGCATGGCCGCGGCGGCGAGGACGGCACGCTGCAGGGCGCGCTGGAAGTCATGGGCATCCCGTACACCGGCAGCGGGGTGCTGGGCTCGGCCGTCGCCATGGACAAGTGGCGCAGCAAGATGATCTGGCTGGCGGCCGGCCTGCCGACGCCGCGTTACCGCATTCTCGGCGCCCGCGACGACTGGGACGCCGTGGCGACAGACCTCGGCCTGCCGCTCATCGTCAAGCCGGCGAACGAGGGCTCGACGCTCGGACTGACCAAGGTCACCGCGGTCGCGCAGTTGCCGGCAGCCTACGAGCTCGCCGCGAAGAAGTACCACGACATCGCGCTGGCGGAATGCTTCGTCGACGGGCCCGAATACACCGCCGGCATCCTCGGCGAGACCGTGCTGCCGCTGATCCGCATCGAAGCGCCCCAGGGAAACTACGACTACCAGCACAAGTACTTCAGCGACGACACCCAGTACCTGTGCCCCTGCGGCTTGCCGCCCGAACGGGAGGCGGCGCTGAAAGACCTGTCGCTTGAGGCGTTTCGGCTGCTCGGGTGCAGCGGCTGGGGGCGCGTCGACCTGATGCTCGATGCGGCGGGCGAGCCGTGGTTGCTCGAAGTCAATACGTCGCCCGGCATGACCGGACACAGCCTGGTGCCGATCGCGGCACGCGCCGTCGGCATCTCCTACGAAGAACTGTGCGTAAGGATCCTGGAGGGCGCGCATGTGGGATAACCCGCGCCTGCTCAATGCCGCGGCCGGTTTCCTTACGGCGCTCGCGCTGATCGTGTTCGGCATCGCGGCCGTGCAGCTGCTGTGGCGCTCGACGCTGTTCCCGCTGCGCGAAATCGCGGTGGCGGGCGAGCTCGGGCACACCTCGCGCGCGCAGATCGAGCAGGCGACGCAGGAAAGCATCGCCGGGAACTTCTTCGCCGTGGACCTGGGGCAGGCGCGCACGGCGCTCGAGCAGTTGCCGTGGGTGCGCCGCGTGCAGCTGCGGCGCGTATGGCCCGACCGGCTGGAGGCGACGATCGAAGAGCATGTCGCCCTCGCTCGATGGGGCGAGGGCGGCCTGGTGAACCCGCACGGCGAGCGCTTTGCGGGGGCGAGCGACGCCGCGCTGCCGTTCCTCGCCGGTCCGGCCGGCAGCGAAGTCGAGGTCACCCGGCGCTTCCACCGCTTCAGCGGCATCCTGGCGCCGCTGGGTGCGGTGCCCGAGCGCGTGATCCTGACGCCGCGACACGCTTGGCGCCTGCGCCTGGCCGACGGCCTCGCCGTCGAGCTGGGACGCGACGCGGCGCGCGATCCGGTCGAAGCGCGCCTGGCGCGGCTGGTGGCGGCGTACCCGCATACCCTCGCGCGCATGCCGCGCAAGCACGACCACATCGACCTGCGCTACCCGAACGGCTTCGCGTTGCGCGTCGCGACGCAGAGGGGCGGATAGGCCATGGCGAAGGACTCCAAGAACCTCGTCGTGGCGCTCGACATCGGCACTTCCAAGGTCGTGGCGCTGGTGGCCGAGCTGCGCGCCGACGGGTCGCTCGAGATCCTCGGCATGGGCGGCCACGAGTCCAAGGGGCTGAAGAAGGGCGTGGTGGTGAACATCGAGGCCACGGTGAACGCGGTGCAGCGGGCGCTCGAGGAAGCCGAGCTGATGGCCGATTGCAAGATCGCCTCGGCCTTCACCGGCATCGCCGGCAGCCATATCAAGAGCTTCAACTCGACGGGCATGGTGGCGATCAAGGATCGCGAGGTGGGCGCATTGGACGTGGAGCGCGCCATCGAAACCGCCAAGGCCGTCAACATCCCGACCGACCAGCAGATCCTGCACGTGCTGCGGCAGGAGTTCATCATCGACGGCCAGGAGGACGTGCGCGAGCCGATCGGCATGTCTGGCGTGCGCCTGGAGGTCAAGGTGCACATCGTCACCGGCGCGGTGTCCGCCGCGCAGAACATCGTCAAGTGCGTGCGCCGCTGCGGCCTGGAGGTGAACGACCTCATCCTGCAGCCGCTGGCCTCTTCGCGCGCGGTGCTCTCGGAAGACGAGAAGGACCTGGGCGTGTGCCTGGTGGACATCGGCGGCGGCACGGCCGACATCGCCGTGTTCACGCATGGCGCCATCCGGCATACGGCGGTGATCCCGATCGCCGGCGACCAGATCACCAACGATATCGCGATGGCGCTGCGCACGCCGACCGCGGACGCGGAGCTGATCAAGGTGCGCCAGGGCGTGGCGCTGCGCCAGCTCGCTGACCCCAACGAGATGATCGAAGTGCCCGGCATCGGCGACCGTGGCCCGCGCGTCATGTCGCGCCAGACGCTCGCCGAGGTGATCGAGCCGCGCGTCGAGGAGTTGTTCTCGCTCGTGCAGCAGGTGCTGCGCGAATCCGGTTTCGAGGAGCTGCTGTCCTCGGGCGTCGTGCTCACCGGCGGCAGTTCGGTGATGCAGGGCATGGTGGAGCTCGGCGAGGAGATCTTCCACATGCCGGTGCGCGTGGGCGTGCCGAAGTACGCCGGCGGGCTGGCCGACGTGGTGCGCAGCCCGCGCTACGCAACGGCGGTGGGCCTGCTGCTGGAGGGCGTGCAGCAGGTCAGGCAAGGACAGATATCGCGCCAGGACGGCTCCGTACGCGCCGTCCTGGGGCGTATGCGGGAGTGGTTCCAACGCAATTTCTGATGTCGTTCCAACTGGCAAGGAGGAAAACATGTTCGAGATCGTGGACAGTCAAGCGGCAGGGCCGATCATCAAGGTGATCGGGGTCGGTGGGGCCGGCGGCAACGCCGTGAACCACATGATCGAGCAGGGCGTCGAAGGCGTGGAGTTCATCGCCGTCAATACCGATGCGCAGGTGCTGTCGCGCAACAAGGCGCGCAACCAGATCCAGCTCGGTTCCTCCGGCCTGGGCTCGGGCGCCAAGCCCGAGGAGGCGCGCGCGGTGGCGAACGCGGAGCGTGAGCGCATCGAGGAGGCGGTATCCGGCGCGCACATGGTGTTCATTACCGCCGGCATGGGCGGGGGCACCGGCACGGGCGCGGGCCCGGTGATCGCGGAGGTGGCGCGCTCGCTCGGCGTGCTGACCGTCGCGGTGGTGACCAAGCCGTTCTCGTTCGAAGGCTCCAAGCGCGCGCGGATCGCGGAGCAGGGGCTCGCCGAGCTTGCGCCGCACGTGGATTCGCTCATCGTCATCCTCAACGACAAGCTGGAGGAAGTCCTGGGCGAGGACGTGACGCAGGAAGAAGCGTTCAGGGCCGCCGATAACGTGCTGAACGACGCCGTCGCGGGAATCGCCGAAATCATCAACCAGCCCGGACTGGTGAACGTCGACTTCCAGGACGTGCGCACGGTGATGTCGGAGCACGGCATGGCCATGATGGGCTCGGCCGCCGCCTCCGGCGTCGACCGGGCGCGCATCGCGGCGGAGCAGGCTATTGCCTGCCCGTTGCTCGAAGGCGTCAACCTGGCGGGCGCGCGCGGTGTGCTGGTCAACATCAGCGCCTCGCGCACCAGCCTCAAGCTGCGCGAGACCAAGGAGGTGATGAACACCATTCGCGCCTTCGCCGCGGACGACGCGACCATCATCTACGGCGGGGTGTACGACGATGCCCTCGAGGACGGCCTGCGCGTGACCGTAGTGGCGACGGGGCTCGGCGCGCCCTTGATGGCGCGCCAGGGCAAGCCGCAGTTGGTGGTGTCGCAGAAGACGGGTACCGACGACCAGCCGATGACGGCGCACGGCGCGGTGGACTACCAGCAGCTCGATTCCGTGCCGGCGGTGATACGCCGCAACCGGGCCTCCACCGTGGAAGCTCTGCAGCAAAGCGGCGTGGACAAATACGACATCCCGGCGTTCCTGCGCAAGCAAGCCGACTAGTCCGGCCGACCGCCGCCAGCCCGGAGCGCCCCCTCTTTGTCCTTGCCGGAGGGGGCGTTCCGCCGTCCACGTCTGGTAGAATCGCCCGCTCCCTCAAGAACTTAGCATGCTGAAACAACGCACCCTGAAGTTCCTCGTCCGCGCCAAGGGCGTCGGATTGCATACCGGCCAGATGGTGAACATCGCGTTGCGCCCCGCGCAACCCGACACGGGCATCGTTTTTCGACGTGTCGATCTCGCTACGCCGGTCGATATCCCGGCACGCGCCGATCTGGTTGGCGAAACGCGCTTGTCATCGTGCCTGGTGCACCAGGACGTCAAGGTCTATACCGTCGAGCACCTCATGTCGGCGCTGGCCGGCATGGGCGTGGACAACGCTTACGTGGATCTTGACGGCCCGGAAGTCCCGATCATGGACGGCAGTGCCGCCCCTTTCGCGCTGCTCATACAGCAGGCGGGCCTGGAGGAGCAGGCGGCACCCAAGCGGTTCCTGCGGGTAAAGCACGCACTTGAGGTGCGCGAGGGCGACAAATGGGCTCGCCTGGAGCCGTATGAAGGACTGCGGCTGTCGTTTTCCATCGTGTTCAATCACCCGGTCATCGACAAGACGAGCCAGTCGGTGAGCGTGGATTTCGCCGAGACTTCGTATTTGAAGGAGATTGCCCGCGCCCGCACTTTCGGCTTCATGCACGATGTGGAGCGGCTGCGCGAGGACGGACTCGCGCTCGGCGGCGGCCTCGACAACGCGCTGGTGCTGGACGAGTACCGGCTCCTGAATGCCGACGGCCTGCGCTTTGCCGACGAGTTCATCCGGCACAAGGTGCTGGATGCCATCGGGGACCTGTACCTGCTGGGCCGGCCGCTGCTGGGCGCGTTCTCGGCGCACAAGTCCGGTCATGCCCTCAACAACAGACTGCTGCGAGCCCTGGTCGCCGATGCGTCGGCCTGGGAAATGGCCAGTTTCGAGCACGCGGAGCAGGTGCCGGCGGGCGTCGCTGGCCTTGTGCGGCTACCGGTCTAGGTGCTGCTGGCGCGCGTCTTCGGCCTGCTCGTCGCGCTGGCGCTGGGAGGTTGCGTGCTGATGTACCTCGTGAGCGGCGAACGCAGGTACTTGCGCTATGCGTGGCTGATCTTCAAGTACGCGCTTTACCTGAGCGTCGTCGTGCTGTTGCTGATCTTCGGGGAACGGCTGGCGACGGAGTTCTAGAGTCGTGGCGCCGCAACAAATCGCCGATTGCCCGGCGTGCCGGCGAAGCGGGGCTCAGGCGTTCGTAAAGCGCTGATAACTCAGACTTTCCTGCCTCCGAAAGGACCACGGTCTTGAATGGTGCGGGCGGGTCCACGCGTGACCGAGTTGGTTGCACCCTCACGGAAACTGAATTAACCTCCCTTCCCTGTTGTAACAAGAACTTACGAAGGCTACCGGAGACCAGCTTCAGCTTGGCCGCCGCAGCGGGGTTGGCGGCATGCAGGGATAGTTCGCCCTCTCTGAGACTGACGGCGCGCAGGGCGTTGGCCAGTTCGGACGGCAGGTACTCGCGGCACGAGAGGAAAAGCGCGCGTTGCGCACGCGCCCTGGCGAGCAGCGGCCGCAGGCCTTCGTCGAGGAGTAGATAGCGGTCTGCTTTGGGCGTTTGCAATAGGAAACCGGGTAAGGGAGCAGCGGGTGCAGATTATCGTAATCCCCAGTCGTCTGGCCAAGACCAGGACCTTGCACGTGTCCACGCGCCACCTGCTGGCGTCGCTGTTCGCGGCCCTGGCACTGCTGCTTGCCATGACCGCCGGCCTGTATTGGCTCACGTTCCGGTTTGCCACCGACATCAAGGTTCCGCTGGTACAGGAGCTGGTGTTGTCCGCTCAGCGGGGCGAAGCCGAGCGCGCGCGCCAGTTCGTGCAACAGAACCTCAATGCCATGGCCGTGAAGCTGGGTGAGATGCAGGCGCAGCTGGCGCGCCTCGATGCCCTCGGCGATCGCCTGTCGACGCTCGCGGGGATCCGCCCCCAGGAGTTCCGCTTCACGGAGGCCCCGGGCCTGGGCGGCGCGCAACCTACCGCCCTGCCACCGCAGAACCTTTCGCTCGCCGAGTTTGGCGAGAAGCTGTACACGGTTTCGCGGCACATGGAGAATCGTACCGACATGCTCGGCGTGCTGGAGGCGCAGCTGTTCGAGCAGGCGGTGAAGAAGAAGCTCATTCCGACCATGATGCCGGTGAACGCGCCGTTCAACGCCTCGGGCTTCGGCATGCGCATCGACCCCTTTACCGGCATGCAGGCGATGCATGAAGGCATCGACTTCCTGGCCGACTCGGGCTCGCCCATTGTCGCCGCCGCAGGCGGCGTGGTGATCTTCGCGGGCTTTCATCCGCAGTACGGCAATGTGGTCGATATCGATCACGGCAACGACCTCGTCACCCGCTACGCGCACGCCTCCAAGCTGCACGTAAGAGAGGGGGATGTCCTGCAGCGCGGCCGCCGCATCGCCGACGTCGGCACGACGGGGCGCTCGACCGGCCCGCACCTGCACTTCGAGGTGCGCTTCAAGGGCGTGGCGCAGAATCCCGCGCGCTTCGTGCTGGCGTCGAAAGATTCGCAGCAGACCGCGCGCGCCGGGCGCTAGTCCAGTTCTCCTCGCCGGGGCATCCGCCCCGCCATGCTAAAATTTTGACTTTGAAGGGTATTTTCGTGCGTCCCGCGCCGGGGCGGCGATTTCGCTGATGGCCAACGTCCTCACCAAGATCTTCGGCAGCCGCAACGACCGGCTGTTGAAGCAGTATGCGCGCGCCGTCGCGCGGATCAACACGCTCGAATCCGCCATCGCCGCGCTCTCCGACGAAGCGCTCAGGGCAAAGACCGTCGAATACCGCACGCGGCTGGGCGAGCGCATTGCCGCCGCGCCCGAGGCGGAACGCGATGCGACCGAGCGCAACGGCCTGGAAGAACTCCTGCCCGAGGCCTTTGCCGTGGTTCGCGAGGCCTCGCGCCGCACGCTGCGCATGCGCCATTTCGACGTGCAGCTGATCGGCGGCATGGTGTTGCACGACGGCAAGATCGCGGAGATGAAGACCGGCGAAGGCAAGACGCTGGTGGCGACGCTGCCCGCATACCTCAATGCGCTGGCCGGGCACGGCGTGCACATCGTCACCGTGAACGACTACCTGGCACGACGCGATGCCGAATGGATGGGCAAGATCTTCGGCTTCCTCGGTCTCACGGTGGGCGTCAACATCCCGCAGATGGAGCCCCAGGACAAGCGTGCGGCCTACGCTGCCGACATCACCTACGGCACCAACAACGAGTTCGGCTTCGACTACCTGCGCGACAACATGGCGATGCGCGTCGAAGAGCGCTTCCAACGCCGACTGCGCTACGCCATCGTGGATGAAGTGGACTCCATCCTGATCGACGAGGCGCGTACGCCACTGATCATTTCGGGGCAGGCCGAGGATCGCACCGAGGTCTACGCGCGCATGAACGAGGTGGCGCCGATGCTCGCGAGGCAAAAGGACGAGAAGGGCGAGGGCGACTTCTGGGTCGACGAGAAGAACCACCAGATTTCGCTGTCCGAGGCGGGCCACGCCAAAGCCGAGGAGGTGCTGGCGCGCATCGGCATGCTGCCGCAGGGCGCGAGCCTGTACGAGCCGGCCTACATCAACCTGGTGCACCACCTGTACGCGACGTTGCGCGCGCACAACCTTTTCCACCGCGACCAGCACTACGTCGTGCAGGACGGCGAGGTGGTCATCGTCGATGAGTTCACCGGTCGCCTGATGCACGGGCGGCGCTGGTCCGACGGCTTGCACCAGGCGGTGGAGGCCAAGGAGAAGGTGGCAATCCAGAACGAGAACCAGACTCTGGCCTCGATCACCTTCCAGAACTACTTTCGCATGTACCGCAAGCTCGCGGGCATGACCGGCACCGCGGATACCGAAGCCTACGAGTTCCAGGAGATCTACGGCCTGGAGACCGTGATCATCCCGACGCACAAGCCGATGATCCGGAACGACCGGCTCGACCTGGTCTATCGCACCGGCCCGGAGAAGCACAAGGCGATCATCGAGGACATCAAGGACTGCCACGCGCGCGGCCAGCCGGTGCTGGTGGGCACCACGTCCATCGAGTCCTCCGAGCTGCTGTCGGGGCTGCTGACGAAGGAAAAGCTGCCGCACCAGGTGCTGAACGCCAAGCAGCACGCGCGCGAAGCCGAGATCGTAGCGCAGGCAGGCAGGCCGAAGATGGTCACCATCGCCACCAACATGGCGGGGCGGGGCACCGACATCGTGCTCGGCGGCAACGTCGAGAAGCAGGTAGAGCCGGTCGAGGCGGACGAGAAGCTGTCGCCGCAGGACAAGCAGGCGCGCGTGGAAAAGCTGCGCAGCGAATGGCAGGGACTGCACGACCACGTGATCAGGGAAGGCGGCCTGCACATCATCGGCACCGAGCGGCACGAATCCCGCCGCGTCGACAACCAGCTGCGCGGCCGCTCGGGCCGCCAGGGCGACCCCGGGAGTTCGCGCTTTTACCTGTCGCTCGAGGATCCGCTGCTGCGAATTTTCGCCGGCGAGCGCATCAACAAGATCATGGTGATGCTGCGCATGCCCGAGGGCGAAGCCATCGAGCACGGCATGGTGACCCGCTCCATCGAAGGCGCGCAGCGCAAGGTCGAAGCCCGAAACTTCGACATCCGCAAGCAGTTGCTGGAGTACGACGACGTCTCCAACGACCAGAGAAAGACCATCTACGCGCTCAGGAACGAGTTGCTCGAATCGCAGGACGTATCCGAGCGCATCATCGACTTGCGCGCGGGCGTGGTCGCCGACCTGTTTCGCGGCTACGTGCCCGAGGAGAGCGTCGAGGAACAGTGGGACGCAAGGGGCCTCGAAGCGGCGCTCAAGGCCGAGCTCAACCTGCAGCTGCCGGTGGGCGAGTGGCTTGCGAAGGAGCCGGACCTGGGCGATGAGGCACTGCTCGAACGGATCACGGCGCGCTCGCACGAGGCCTACGTCGCCAAAATCCCGCCGGGCGCGGAAGATTCGTTCCGGCAGTACGAGCGCTACGTCATGCTGCAGATCCTGGACGCGCACTGGCGCGAGCACCTGGCCGCGCTCGACCACCTGCGCCAGGGCATCCACCTGCGCGGCTATGCGCAGAAGAATCCCAAGCAGGAGTACAAGCGCGAGGCGTTCGAGCTGTTCGGCGCCATGCTCGAGGCGGTCAAGCTCGAAGTCACGCGCACGCTGGTGGCGGTCGAGATCCGTGCGAGCGACGCCGTGCCGCAGGCCGACGTGGCGCAACACGTGGAGAACGTGCGACTGCAGCATGCCGACTACGACACTGCACTCGGCGAGGGCGCGCCGGCGCCTAAGCCCCAGCCCGCGCGTGCCGGCCAGAAGGTCGGGCGCAATGACCCTTGCCCCTGCGGCTCGGGGCGCAAGTACAAGCACTGCCACGGCAAGCTGAGCTAGCTTCATGGCGGTGAATCTGCGGGCTCCCGATCCGGCCGCGTTGCGCACCGTTGACGGCGTGGAACTGGGCGTCGCCCGGGCGGGAATCCGCAAGCCCGGACGCAGGGATCTGCTGGTCGTTCGCGTGGCGCCGGGTGCCGCGGTGGCTGGTGTATTCACCAAGAACCGTTTCTGCGCCGCGCCAGTGGTGGTTGCCAAGGCGCATCTTCGTCACCCGGTGCGGGCGCTCGTCGTGAATACCGGCAATGCCAACGCAGGAACGGGACGTGACGGGCTGGCCAGGGCGCGCGCGGTGTGCGGCGCGGTGGCTGCCGCGCTGGGTTGCCGGACGCAGCAAGTGCTGCCGTTTTCCACCGGCGTGATCATGGAACCGCTACCCGTCGAGCGAATCACGGCGGGTCTGCCCGAGGCGGTGGTCGATCTTCGGGCGGACAACTGGGCTGCGGCGGCCGAAGCGATCATGACCACCGACACGGTCGCCAAGGCCTGCTCCAGGACGCTGCGCCTTTCCGGCGGCGACGCGGTCGTCACGGGCATCGCCAAGGGTTCGGGCATGATCCGTCCTGACATGGCCACGATGCTCGGGTTCGTGGCGACGGATGCGAACGTTTCGAAAGTCGCGCTGCAGCGCATTACGAAGGCTGCAGCCGAGCGATCGTTCAATGCCATCACCGTGGACGGGGACACGTCGACGAACGATGCGTTTGTCTGTCTCGCCACCGGAAAAGGCCCGGTGGCGAGATCGACGAAAGACCTTGAAGCCCTTGGCGGCGCGATCACCGAGGTGGCGCAATCGCTGGCCCAAGCCATCGTGCGCGACGGCGAGGGCGCAACCAAGTTCGTCACCGTGCGCGTGGAGCGCGGGCGCAGCGTGGCGGAGTGCCGCAAGGTGGCCTATGCCATAGCGCATT
>Ga0209705_10000192_pt1 | contig 32261 bp, 26 predicted proteins | sample PPLLaktember2015_5_FD_187262 | JGI IMG/M metagenome (GOLD analysis project Ga0209705, IMG submission 187262) | Freshwater sediment microbial communities from Prairie Pothole Lake near Jamestown, North Dakota, USA - PPLs Lake P8 Core (1) Depth... | ecosystem: Environmental > Aquatic > Freshwater... | reverse complement strand
AGTTCAAAGTACAGAGTTCAAAGTACAGAGTTCAAAGTACAGAGTTCAAAGTACAGAGTTCAAAGTACAGAGTTCAAAGTGCAGAGTTCAAAGTGCAGAGTTCAAAGTGCAGAGTTCAAAGTGCAGAGTTCAAAGTGCAGAGTTCAAAGTGCAGGGTTCAAAGTGCAGGGTTCAAAGTGCAGGGTTCAAAGTGCAGGGTTCAAAGTGCAGGGTTCAAAGTGCAGGGTTCAAAGTTTCTGCTTTTCAACTTTGTGCTCTGAACTCTGAACCTTAAACGTTTTTACGGAAGTTCAAAGTACAGAGTTCAAAGTACAAGGTTTCCTGCTTTTTAACTTTGTACTTTGAACTCTGAACTTTAAACTCAAATTAACATGAGTACTAAACTCGCATTTGTATTCCCCGGCCAGGGCTCCCAGTCCGTCGGCATGCTGAATGCCCTGGCGGCGGAATTTCCTGTGGTGAAGCAGACCTTCGCCGAGGCCTCGCAGGCCCTGGGCAAGGACCTCTGGCAACTGGTGGAACACGGGCCGGAGGAAAAACTGAATCAGACCGAGATCACGCAACCGGTCATGCTGGTGGCGGGCGTAGCGACCTGGCGCGCGTGGCTGGCCGCGAATGGCCCGCGGCCGCAATACATGGCCGGCCACAGTTTGGGCGAATACTCCGCGCTGGTGTGCAGCGAGGCGCTCGATTTTGCCGAGGCCATGAAACTGGTCGCGGATCGCGCGCGCTTCATGCAGCAGGCGGTGCCGGCCGGACAGGGAGCCATGGCGGCGATCCTCGGGCTGGACGATGACGCGGTGCGGAAACTTTGCGAGCAGGCGGCGCAGGGCGAGGTGCTGGAGGCAGTGAATTTCAATTCGCCCGGGCAGGTTGTGATTGCCGGTGCCACCGCCGCCGTGAACCGTGCCATAGAACAGTCCAGGGCCGTTGGCGCCAAGCGTGCCATTCTGTTGCCGGTGAGCGTACCCTCGCATTGCCGCCTCATGCATCCGGCGGCGCAACAGATGGCCGAACGCCTGAAACAGGCGCAGATCCGTGCGCCGCAGATTCCGGTGCTGCACAACACACACGTGCAGGCGGAGTCCGACCCGCAGGCGATTAGAAATGCGCTCGTGCGCCAGATAGAATCGCCGGTGCGCTGGGTCGAGACCATCCAGAAAATGGCCGCCGATGGCGTGACGCAGATCGTGGAGTGCGGTCCGGGCAAGGTGCTGACCGGCCTGAACAAGCGTATCGTGAAAACCGCCGAGACGTTTCCGGTGTTCGATCCGGCGACACTGCGCGATACCCTGACGAAGATTTCGTAAGAAGGAAAAAAGGAAAGCCATGGTTTTGAAAGGACAGATTGCGCTGGTCACCGGCGCCAGCCGTGGCATCGGCCAGGCCATCGCGCTCGAACTGGGACGACTGGGCGCGCAGGTGTTCGGCACCGCGACCTCCGGCGAGGGCGCGGAAAAGATCAGCGCGGCGCTCAAGGAAAAGGGCGTTGCGGGGAAAGGCATGACGCTGGACGTGAACAGCGCGGAATCGATTGCCGCCGTGCTGTCCGAGATCGAGAAATCCTCCGGCGCGCCGACGATCCTGGTCAACAATGCCGGCATCACGCGCGACAATCTGTTGCTGCGCATGTCCGAGGAGGAGTGGGACGCCATCCTCGATACCAATCTGAAATCGGTGTACCGCATGAGCAAGGCCTGCCTGCGCGCCATGACCAAGGCGCGCGGCGGGCGCATCATCAGCATCAGCTCGGTGGTCGGTGCGATCGGCAACGCGGGTCAGGTGAATTACGCCGCCGCCAAGGCCGGCCTGGTGGGATTCACCAAGGCGCTGGCGCGCGAGGTCGGCTCGCGCAACATCACGGTCAACGCGGTGGCGCCGGGCTTCATCGACACCGACATGACCCGCGCCCTGCCTGAGGCTCAGAAGGAGGCGCTGCTCAAGCAGATCCCCCTGGGGCGCCTGGGACTGGCCGAAGAAGTGGCCGCGGCCGTGGCATTTCTGGCCTCGCCGCAGGCGGGCTATATTACCGGTACGACCCTGCACGTGAACGGCGGGATGTACATGAACTAAAGTGAATATCTGTCTGAAAAAAGCCGGTTATCTGTTTGGCTGGACGGTTTTACGCAAATGGTGTTAACTATGCGCCCGCACGAGGGTAGCAACGTCAATTCTTGGAGGAATGATTACCCATGAGCAGTGTCGAAGAGCGCGTCAAGAAGATCGTCGTGGAGCAGTTGGGCGTTAACGAGGGCGAGGTCAAGCCTGCCGCCTCCTTCGTGGATGATTTGGGCGCAGATTCCCTGGATACGGTCGAGCTGGTAATGGCGCTGGAAGAGGAATTTGACTGTGAAATTCCCGATGAACAGGCGGAGAAAATCACCACTGTCCAGCAGGCCATCGACTACGTCAACTCCCGTCTGAACTGATAACTCATTAGAATAAGAGGCCGTCATCCGCACCGGGTGGCGGCCTTTTGGTTTTATAAAGCGCGGCGGAGCCGCGCCACATGATGAGGGATTCGGCTTTGAGCAAGCGGCGCGTCGTCATTACCGGACTCGGTATCCTGTCTCCCGTCGGTATCGGTGTTGCCGAAAACTGGCGCAACATCGTGGCCGGCAAGAGCGGCATCGGGCCCATCACGTCGTTCGACGCCACCGGTTATCCCTCCGCCATCGCCGGCGAGGTCAAGAATTTCAGTCCTTCCGCGTTCGGCATTTCCGACAAGGAAGCGCGCCGCATGGACCGCTTCATCCAGCTGGGCATGGCGGCTGGCATCGAAGCGATCAAGGATTCCGGCATCCAGGTCACCGAGGCCAACGCCGAGCGCATCGGCGTGCATCTCGGTTCTGGCATCGGTGGCGTCGGCACCATCGAAGACACCACCCTGACCATCAAGGAAAAGGGGCCGCGCCGGGTTTCGCCGTTTTACGTTCCCATGAGCATCATTAATATGATCTCGGGCGACCTGTCGGTGATGTTCGGCCTCAAGGGACCGAATCTCGCCATGGTCACCGCTTGCGCCACCGCCACCCACAGCATTGGCGATGCCGGCCGCCTGATCGAGTACGGTGACGCCGACGTCATGATCGCCGGTGGCGCCGAAGCCGCCACCACGCCGACCGCGGTGGCCGGTTTCGGCAACGCCAAGGCCCTGTCCACGCGCAACGACAGCCCGGAAACCGCCAGCCGCCCGTGGGACAAGGACCGCGACGGCTTCGTGCTCGGCGAAGGCGCGGGCGTGGTGGTGCTCGAGGAATACGAGCACGCCAGGAAGCGCGGCGCGAAAATTTATTGCGAACTCGTCGGTTTCGGCATGAGCGGTGACGCCTATCACATGACCAGCCCGCCGGAAGACGGCGAGGGTGCGGCGCGTTGCATGCGCAATGCCTTGCGCAACGCCGGGCTGAACCTGGATCAGGTGCAGTACGTCAACGCCCACGGCACTTCCACGCCGCTCGGCGACAAGGCCGAGACGCAGGCGGTGAAGGTCGCGTTCGGCGACTACGCGCGCAAGCTCGCGATGAGCTCGACCAAATCCATGACCGGCCATCTGCTGGGCGCGGCCGGCGGCATCGAGGCGGTTTACTCGGCGCTGGCGGTGCAGCACCAGATCGCGCCGCCGACTATCAATCTCATCACCCCCGACCCGGAATGCGATCTGGATTACGTGCCGAACACGGCGCGCCAGATGAAAATTGACGTCGCCATCTCCAACTCCTTCGGCTTCGGCGGCACCAACGGGACGCTGGTGTTCCGCAAACTGGCGTGAATGCCCATCCGGCCCGGAAAACCGCTAGCAACCCGGGCCACGTCTGCCGTCGCCTGACGGTCATCCCCGATCTCGTCGCGCTTCACTCCCGTTTTCCCGAGCGTTACCCGCACCTGCTGGCCAGCGTGGCGCATGGCACGCCGCGCGCCCGTTACGACATCCTGTTTGCCTTTCCCGGCGAAACCCTGTCGCTGCAGGAGGATTCCCGGCTTTATCGGGACCAACTGGATCTCGGCCCCGGCGATTTTCTGGATGCCTTCGATCGCGATTGGCAGGCACAGTCCGTCGCGGCAGGGGAGAGCAACGGGCTCGACGATGAGGCGCTGCCTTTTACCGGCGGGTGGTTCGTCTTTCTCGGTTATGAACTGGTGGCCCAGATCGAACCCACGGTCACCGGCATCCGGTTCGGTGGAGCATTTCCGGTGGCCTGCGCCACGCGCATGCCGGCGGCCATCATCGTCGATCACGCCCGGCATCAGGGCTGGCTGATGTGCGAATCGCAGCGGGCCGGGGAACTGCTGCCGGTGCTCGAGGCAGACAGCCTGGCGCCGGTGACGGAGAGCATGGCCGCAATGCCGGTGCTGGCGACCGTTGACGAGGAGGAGCCACAGCGTTTTCTCGGGCATGTGCGTACGGCGCAGGAATACATCCGGGCCGGAGACGTGTTTCAGGTGAACCTCTCGCGCCGGTGGGACACGACGCTGCAATCGCCCGCGAGTTCGGCGGCGCTTTATCGCCGCCTGTGCGCGGCCAATCCGGCGCCGTTCGCCGGCCTGATGACCTGGGGCAATGATCGCGCTGTGATCAGCTCGTCGCCGGAGCGCCTGGTGGCCGTGCGCGGACGCAGCGTGCACACACGCCCGATCGCCGGCACTTATCCGCGCAGTCCTGATGCCGGCCAGGACCGCGTACTGTCGCAGGATCTGTTGCGCCATCCCAAGGAACGCGCCGAGCACGTGATGCTGATCGATCTTGAGCGCAACGATCTCGGGCGCGTGTGCCGCACCGGGTCGGTGAAAGTCAGCGAATTCATGACGCTGGAGTCCTATCGCCACGTGCACCATATCGTTTCCGAGGTCAGTGGCGAGTTGCGTGACGGCATCTCGCCCGCGCAGGTGATTCGCGCGGTGTTCCCCGGCGGCACCATCACCGGCTGTCCCAAGGTACGTTGCATGCAGATCATCGCCGAGCTGGAGCAGGCGCCGCGCACGGCCTATACCGGGTCCATGGGATACATCAATCGCGATGGCAGCCTGGATCTGAATATCCTGATCCGCACCATTGTCCGCAACGGAACCGGGATATCCCTGCGTGCCGGCGCCGGCATCGTGGCCGACTCCATTCCGGAACGCGAATTGGCCGAGACCCGCGCCAAGGCTAAAGGCATGCTGGCGGCTTTGGGTATTTCAGCATGACTACTTTGATCAACGGTGAACCCGGTGCAAGCATTTCAGTGCTGGATCGCGGTTTCCAGTACGGTGATGGAATTTTTGAAACCCTGGCCGTCGCCAACGGCGAGTCGTTGTTGTGGGATCGGCATATGCGACGTTTCTTCCACGGCGCGTCGCGGCTCGGGCTCAGGGCGCCAGCCGAGGAACTGCTGCGCCGCGAGGCCGAACAGGTCTGCCGTGGCGCGCCGCGAGGCGTGCTGAAGATCATGCTCACGCGCGGCGTATCCGGGCGCGGTTACGCGCCGCGTCCGGACGCGGCGCCGACGCGTACCGTTGGTCTGCTCCCATGGCCGGATTATCCAGCGCGGTATCGAACCGATGGCGTGAACACGCAGTTCTGTCATACCCTCATTACACGACACAATATTCTGGCGGGGCTCAAGCATCTCAACCGGCTCGAGCAGGTCCTGGCGCGCATGGAGTTGTCTGGCGATTGCGCCGAGGGTCTGATGCAGGACGAGACCGGCCATGTCATCGAAGGAACCATGACGAATCTGTTCGTCGTATCAGGCGGTACGCTGCTGACACCGGACCTGAGCCTCAGCGGCGTGGCCGGAGTGATGCGCGACCTGGTGCTGGAACGTGCGCCCGCGCTTTCGCTGGACTGTCGCATCGCCGGCCTGAAACGGGAGCATGTTCTGGGTGCCGACGAGATGTTTCTGACCAACAGTCTTATCGGGGTCTGGCCGGTGCGTCGCATCGAATCACGGGAATATCCCGTGGGCCCGATCACCCGGCGGATACAGGAGGCCGTGCGCGATGCGACCGTGGCTGATTAAACTCGCCGTCGGCGTGCTCATCGCGGTCGTCGTCGGCAACGGCTATCTGTTCTGGGCCTGGAATCATTCCCTCGAGCCCGGCACGGAGATCTACGAGGTCAAGCCGGGAATGCCCTTGCGCGGCTTCGCGCGCGAGCTGAGCGCGCGCGGCGTGCTGCCGGAAAGCCATTCCTTCGTCTGGCTGGCGCACCTGACGGGGCGCGACCGCGGCCTCAAGTCCGGCGAATACCGGTTCCGCGACGGCATGACGGCGCGTGAACTGCTGGACCAGATTGTCGCCGGCCGGGTGATCGAGTATCCCGTGGTGCTGCTCGAGGGCTGGACGTTCCAGCAGTTTCTGGCGGCGATCCGCGCGGCTCCCAAGCTGACCCAGACTCTGGCCGGGATGTCGCCCCCGGCCATCATGGAGCGGTTAAACCGTCCCGGCGAACATCCGGAGGGCCGGTTCTTCCCCGACACTTATTATTACTCCGCCGGCCAGACCGATATCATGATCCTGGCGAATGCCTATGACAAAATGCAGCAACTCCTGCAGCGCGAGTGGGAAGGGCGCGAGAACAACCTGCCGCTCAAGAATGCATACGAGGCGCTGATCCTGGCGTCCATCGTGGAGAAGGAGACGGGCCGCGCGGACGAACGGCGCCTGATCGCCGGTGTTTTCATCAACCGCTTGCGGCACGGCATGAGGCTCCAGACCGACCCGACCGTGATTTATGGCATGGGTAAAAACTTCGACGGCAACCTGCGCCTGAAGGACCTGCGTCGCGACACGCCGTACAATACCTACACGCGCCGGGGCCTGCCGCCGACGCCAGTGGCGATGCCGGGCAAGGAGTCGTTGCAGGCGGCGCTGCATCCCATGGTGACGGGCGCGCTGTTTTTTGTCGCCCGCGGCGATGGCAGCCATGAATTCTCCTCCACGCTGGCAGAGCACAACAAGGCTGTGCTCAAATATCAGATGAAGGGCAAACCGCGGAAAAATGAAAAATTAATACTTCAGCCACAGAGGTCACAGAGGACACAGAGATAGAAACAGGAGTTGTTTTTTACTCTGTGATCTCTGTGTGCTCTGTGGCTCAATTAATTATGTTTTTGGAAATCATCGGGAAAATGTGATGCCGCGCGGATTATTCATCACGCTGGAAGGCGGCGAGGGCGCCGGCAAAAGCACCAACCTGGCTTTTATCCGCCAGTGGTTGCAGCGCGCGGGACACGAGGTGGTGGTCACGCGCGAGCCGGGCGGCACCGAGCTGGGCGAACGCGTGCGCGATATCCTGCTGCACAGCAAGCAACTCCATATCACGCCGGAAAGCGAAATGCTGCTGATGTTCGCCGCGCGTTCCGAGCATCTGGCCAAGGTGATACGCCCGGCACTCGCCGCCGGCAAGGTGGTGCTGTGCGATCGCTTCACGGACGCCACCTATGCCTACCAGGGCGGCGGTCGTGGCCTGCCGGCGGAGCGGATCGCGTCGATGGAAAGCTGGGTGCAGGGCGATTTGCGTCCGGACCTGACGCTGCTGTTTGACGTTCCCGTGGAGGCGGGCCGCGCGCGCGCCGGTCAGCGCGGCGAGCCCGATCGCTTCGAGCGCGAGGACCACGTTTTTTTCACGCGCGTGCATGCCACTTACCTGGCGCGCGCGCAAGCCGAGCCAGGGCGCATGCGCGTCATCGACGCCAGCCGCCCGCTGCCACAGGTTGAGCAACAGATCGCCGCCGTGCTCGAGGAGTTCGTTCATGGCCGCTGACAAGAACAACCCCGTCAGTTTTTCCGTGGCGCCGGAGCGTTATCCCTGGCATGACGCCTTGTGGTCGGCGCTGGCGCGCCAGTTCGAACAGTTGCCGCACGCGTTGCTGTTGCAGGGGCGCCCCGGCCTGGGCAAGCATGATTTTGCGGTGCAGCTGGCGCAGGCGCTGCTGTGCGAACAGGCCCGGGACGGCGTCGCCTGCGGCCAATGCCACTCCTGCCGGCTTTTTGCCGCCGGCACCCACCCGGACCTGGCCGGTATCGGGCTGGTGGAGGACGCCAAGAGCATCACGGTCGACCAGATTCGGGCGCTCGGTGATTTTCTGTCGCTGCGGCCGCATACCGCCGCGCGCAAGGTCGTGGTCATCTCGCCGGCGGAGGCCATGAATATCAACGCCGCCAACAGCCTGCTGAAATTGCTCGAGGAACCGCCGCTTGGCAGCATGCTGCTGCTGGTGACAGGCCATCCGGCGCGCCTGCCGGCCACGATACGCAGCCGCTGCGCCCATCTGCTGTTCCGGCTGCCGACGCCCGCGACGGGGCAGGCCTGGTTGCAAGCACGGTCACGCGGAGACAGCGCCATGCTGCTGGACCTGGCCGGCGGCGCCCCGCTGCTGGCGGAAACGCTGGCGCGTGAGGAGTTTCCGCCGTTACGCGCCAAATTGCTGCAGGACCTGACCGCCCTGTCGCAGGGTCGGGAACACCCGGTCAGCTGTGCCGCACGCTGGAAGGGCCTCGGAACCGGACGAATTCTTGGCTGGTTCCACGGTTTTGTGGCCGATCAGATCAAGCTGCAGATGGGGGCGGCGACCTCGGCGCTGCACAATCCCGAGTTGGCCTCACGCGGGGCGCAGGAAAAAAACAAATATAAAATTAGCGAGTTATATGATTTTATTGATGCTATTCTTGAAAAATATCGGCAGCTCAACAGCCCGCTCGACGAACTTTTGATGCTCGAGGATATTTTGATACGCTGGGTGCGATTGAGCCGTCTACAATGAAAATGAGCCGTAGATTTCCATGAACGACAAAACCACCATTCCACACAACGCCGGTGTTGCCAAGGCGGCCAAACCCTTGCCGCTCGCGGCGCGGCCGGGCGTGCTGTCCCTGACCATCAAGGACAAGAATGCCCTGTACGCGGCCTATATGCCGTTCGTGAAAGGCGGTGGCATCTTCGTCCCGAGCAACCGGCCGTACAAGCTCGGCGAAGAGGTGTTCATGCTGCTGACGCTCATGGACAGCAAGGAAAAGATTCCGGTCGCCGGTCACGTGGTGTGGGTCACGCCGCCGGGCGCGCAGGGCAGCCGCACCGCCGGCATCGGCATCCAGTTCAGCGAGAAGGATTCGGGCATCGCGCGCAACAAGATCGAGGGCATTCTCGCCGGCGCGCTCAATTCCGACCGGCTCACGCACACGATGTAAAAAGCTGATTTACCAACTCAACGTGAAGGCGCGAAGGCGCCAGGCACGCGAAGTTTTTTTGTTCGATCCCTCACCGGTTTTCTTTGCGTTCTTCGTGCCTTTGCGTTAAAAAACTCATAATCAAATCAGAGCTTCTGCTACGTGACACTGCTTGTCGATTCCCACTGTCACCTCAATTTCGAACCCCTGAATGCCGGCCTGGAAGACGTGCTCCAGCATGCCCGGGACAACGGGGTCGGGCACATGCTGTGCGTGTCGGTCACGCTGGAAACCTTTCCCGAGGTGCGCGCGCTGGCGCACAACCATGCAAACCTGTTTGCCTCGGTAGGCGTGCATCCCAATGAACGGGAAGGGCGCGAGCCTTCCGTGGAAGACCTGACCGGTCTCGCGGACGATGCGCGCGTGGTCGCCATCGGCGAGACCGGACTCGATTATTACCGCAGCCAGGGTGACATGGCCTGGCAGCAGGAACGCTTCCGCCGCCACATCCGCGCGGCCAGAATATCCGGCAAACCCTTAATCATCCATACCCGCGAGGCGGCCGCCGATACGCTGCGCATCATGCGCGAGGAACAGGCGCAGGATATCGGCGGCGTGATGCATTGTTTTACCGAGAGCTGGGAGGTCGCGCGCGCGGCGCTCGATCTCAATTTTCACATTTCCTTTTCCGGCATCGTGACATTCCGCAATGCCGAGGTGTTGCGCGAAGTGGCGAAGCAGGTGCCGCAGGATCGCCTGCTCGTCGAAACCGATGCGCCATACCTGGCGCCGGTGCCGTTCCGGGGAAAGACCAATGAGCCGGCGTTCGTGAAGCACGTGGCGGAATGCCTTGCCACGCTGCGCGCCACCACGTTCGAGGACATCGCCGGGCAAACCACGAAAAACTTCTTCGCGCTGTTCCGGCACGCGAAAGCAACGGCTTAGCCACAGAGATCACAGAGCGTACAGAACGGACAAAGAATACTCTGTGACCTCTGTGCTCTCTGTGGCCGGTTGTTTTGGTTTTTGGCCGTAGCTACTTTTTCTTCTTCCCGGCGCGGCGTTTCGCCCTGGACGGCTGGACCAGCAGTACCGGGGAGGCGGCGGCACGCACCACCAGCTCGGCATCGCTGCCGAGCACCAGCCGGTTGAACCCGCGGCGCCCGTGCGTACCCATCACGATCACGTCGGCATTCCACTTCGCGGCTTCCTTCACGATCGTGTCCGCGGCGCGGCCCGTGAGATTTTCCACCATGCGCGATTCGGCCCGGACCTCTTGCTTGCGCGCTTGCGCCATGGCTTCCTTGATCAGTTTTCTGCCCGACTCGCGAAATTTCTCGGCCGTCGCGGTGAACATGCTGTGCTCGCGGGAAAAGGCGATGCCGTCCACCACGTGCAGAATCCTCAGTTTGGCCCCGCTGACCTTGGATAAGCGTATGGCTTTTTCCAGACCGTTCATGGAGGTCGTGCTGCCATCCACGGGCACCAGAATTCGCTTGTACATGTTTTTGTCTCCTCGGCCGATGCCGGATTTGAATTGTGTAAATTATCAGCGATTCGCGTGATTGGCTATGTTGATCTTCGTCAAATCAAAACCGCGGACACGAAACAGGCACGAACGGACAAGTAAATGAACAGCCTGACATTCTGCCCGGTCATGTCGCCGGCAATCATTGCATGGCGCGACGCGCGCCGGTTTGATCGCGGGTGGGGCATCGGTTACAGTTGACCCAGTTGTGCCTGCCGTTGTCCATTTGTGCCGCGGCGGTCGGTTCGCGCCGCGGCTGCCAGGAGAACCCTGTATGGCGACAACGCCAACCAAAAATACCAAACCGCGAGACATCCAGCCGGCGCAAAAGGGCGTCAGCCTGCTCACCGAGCACGATATTTATCTATTCAAGCAAGGCCGGCACTTCCGGCTGTACGACAAGCTCGGCGCCCACGTACAGGCGGCGGAGGGCATCGCCGGGGTTCATTTCGCGGTGTGGGCGCCGAACGCGCGCCGGGTGGCGGTCATCGGCGATTTCAACGGCTGGCGCGCCGAGGCGCACCCGCTGTTTCCGCGGCAGGACGATTCCGGGATCTGGGAAGGATTCATTCCCGGCGTCAGCCGCGGTGCCCGGTACAAATATCACCTGACCTCGCAGCATGGAAATTACCAGGTCGAGAAGACCGACCCGTTTGCGCACCATACCGAGGTTCCGCCGCGCACGGCCTCGGTCGTGTGGGATCTGGACTACCGCTGGAACGATCAGGCATGGATGCAGGAGCGGGGCCGGGCCAATGCGCTGAATGCGCCCCAGTCCATTTATGAGGCCCATCTCGGATCGTGGCGGCGCGTCCCGGAGGAGGGTAATCGTTCTCTGAGCTATCGCGAACACGCGTCGCAGTTGGCGGATTACGTGCATGACATGGGCTTCACCCATGTCGAACTGCTGCCGGTCACGGAGCACCCGTTCTACGGCTCCTGGGGCTACCAGACCACGGGTTATTTCGCGCCGACGGCGCGTTACGGCACGCCGCAGGATTTCATGCGCCTGGTTGACCGGCTGCACCAGAGCGGCGTGGGTGTGATTCTCGACTGGGTGCCATCACATTTTCCCACCGATGAACACGGGCTGGTGTACTTCGACGGCACTTATCTATTCGAACACGCCGATCCCAAGCGCGGCTACCACCCGGAATGGAATTCGAGCATATTCAATTATGGTCGTCATGAGGTGCGCTCGATACTGATCTCGAGTGCGTTGTTCTGGCTCGAGAAGTACCATGTCGATGGTCTGCGCGTTGATGCGGTCGCATCGATGTTGTATCTCGATTACGCACGCCAGAAAGGAGAATGGATACCGAATGAATACGGTGGCAAGGAAAACATCGCCGCCATCCAGTTCCTGCGTGACATGAACGAGGCGGTGTATCGCGATCATCCCGGCACGCAGACCATCGCCGAGGAATCCACGGCCTGGCCCATGGTGTCACGCCCAACCTATCTCGGTGGATTGGGCTTCGGGATGAAGTGGAACATGGGCTGGATGCATGACACGCTCGATTATTTCTCGCATGACCCGATCCATCGCAAATATCACCATGATCAGCTTACGTTCAGCATCATGTACGCGTTTCACGAGAACTTCGTGTTACCGTTCTCGCACGACGAAGTCGTGCACGGAAAAAGTTCGCTCCTCGGTAAAATGCCGGGCGACGACTGGCAGAAGTTTTCCAATCTGCGACTGATGCTCGGTTACATGTACGGGCATCCCGGCAAGAAACTTCTGTTCATGGGCAGCGAATTCGGGCAATGGCGGGAGTGGAACCATGACCGGAGTCTGGATTGGCACCTCCTGGAGCATGCGCCGCACCAGGGCATTCAACGCTGGATGAAGGATTTGAATCACCTGTATCGCAGCGAGCCGGCCCTGTTCGCGCGCGACTTCGATGCCAACGGCTTCGAGTGGGCTGATTTGCACGATTGGGAACACAGCATCATCAGTTTTCTTCGCAAGGGCGAAAGTTCGGATGATCTCATGCTGGTGGTGTGCAATTTCACGCCCATGCCGCATACTAATTATCGGGTAGGTGTACCGCGCGGTGGCCGTTGGGCGGAAGTACTGAACAGCGATGCCACCCTCTACGGCGGCAGCGGTCAGGGCAATCTGGGCGGCGTGGAGGCGGCGCCGGTGCCTGTGCACGGCCGCTATCATTCCATCTCGCTTACAGTGCCTCCGCTTGGCGTGCTATTTCTTAAAGCGACGGGCAGTTCGAACAAATAAGCGGATAAATCATGGCCAAAACCCGGCGAACGGACGCACCAATAACTGTCGATGGACGTGCCCGTGCGGTGATTGAGAATGTGCGCCCAGAGGTGGATAACGGACGCTATCCAATCAAACGCACGGTGGGTGAGGCGGTCACGGTTGAGGCGGATGTGTTTGTTGATGGACACGACAAACTCGCAAGTTTGCTACTGTATCGCCGCGATGACGAGCGCGAGTGGGCCGAAGTTCCCATGGCCCCGCTGGGCAATGACCGTTGGAGCGCTTCCTTCCGCGTGACTGAGGCTGGCCGGTATCGTTATACGGTCATCGCCTGGGTCGATCATTTCCAATCCTGGCGTCATGAGCTGACGCGACGACCGGATACGGATCCAGATCTCAAGATGGTTTTCCTCACCGGCGCCGAGCTGGTTACCCGTGCCGCCGCGAATATCACTGGCCGTGACGCGGAACGACTGGGCGCCATCGCACGCACCCTGAGCGGCAGCGCCACCGTGGTGGAGAAGCGCCGTGTGGCATTGAGCGAGGAGATCGCGGAGCTCATGAACCGTCATGCCGAGCGTCGTTTTGTCACGCGTTACGAAAAGGAATGGATGATCGAGGTCGACCGTGAGCGCGCCCGGTTCAGCTCCTGGTACGAATTTTTTCCGCGCTCGTGCGATAGCGACAAACACGGCAGCTTCCGCGATTGTGAAGCACGCCTGCGCTACGTCGCCTCCATGGGTTTTGATGTGGTTTATCTGCCACCGGTTCATCCCATCGGCCGGTCTTTCCGCAAGGGTCCCAACAACACGCTGACCGCAAAACCTGATGACGTCGGCAGCCCGTGGGCGATCGGCGCGAAGGATGGAGGACACAAATCCGTTCACCCGGAACTCGGAACGCTCGAGGATTTCCGCTGGTTCGTGGCCACAGCCGGCGAGCTCGACCTGGAAGTCGCCCTGGATATTGCTTACCAATGCTCGCCGGATCACCCGTATGTGAAGCAGCACCCGGAGTGGTTTCGCCGGCGTTCGGACGGTAGCGTGCAATACGCCGAGAATCCACCGAAAAAATATCAGGACATTTATCCATTCGATTTTGAATGCGAATCCTGGCAGGAGCTGTGGCGCGAACTCAAAAGTGTCATGGAATTCTGGATCGGGGAAGGTGTACGCATCTTCCGTGTGGACAATCCTCACACCAAGCCGTTCCTTTTCTGGGAATGGGTGATCGGCGAAATCAAGCGCACCCATCCCGACGTGCTCTTTCTGTCGGAGGCCTTCACCCGGCCCAAGGTCATGCACCGCCTGTCCAAGCTGGGCTTCACCTGTTCCTATACCTATTTCACGTGGCGCAACACCAAACGGGAACTCACCGATTATTTCACCGAACTCACCCGTGCCGAAGGCCGTGAGTATTTCCGTTCCCATGTCTGGCCCAACACGCCGGACATCCTCAATGAGTATCTGCAGTTTGGCGGACGCCCGGCGTTCATGGTGCGCCTCGTGCTCGCCGCGACGCTGGCCGCGAGCTACGGCATCTATGGTCCGGCCTTCGAGCTGGCCGAGACGCAAGCGCGCGAGCCCGGCAGCGAGGAATACCTGGATTCAGAAAAATACCAGTTGCGTCGCTGGGATCTGGACCGGCCCGACAGCCTGCGCGATTTCATAGCGCGCGTGAACCGGATCCGGCGCGACAACCCGGCGCTGCAAGGCGACCGGGATCTGCGGTTTCACGCTGTCGATAACGACAAGCTCATCTGTTACAGCAAGACCGCCGAGGATCTAAGTGACATTGTCCTGGTGGTCGTCAACCTCGATCCGCATCACCGGCAATCGGGCTGGGTCGAGCTGCCGCTCGACATGCTGGGCGTGAAGGACGAGCAACCGTACCAGATGCACGACCTGCTGACGGGTTCACGCTTCATCTGGAACGGCACCCGCAATTACGTCGAACTCGATCCGCAGACATCGCCAGCCCATATTTTCCGTCTGCGGCGGAGGGTGCGCACCGAGCACGACTTCGACTATTACATGTGACTTTCGCATGACCAGCGATCAGCACGCAGGCGCACTTCCCGACGATCCGTTCTGGTACAAGGACGCGATCATTTACGAGTTGCACGTCAAGGCGTTTTGCGACAGCAACAATGACGGCATCGGCGATTTCGCCGGACTGACATCGAAACTCGATTACCTGCAACAGCTCGGCGTGAACACGCTGTGGGTGCTGCCTTTCTATCCCTCGCCCATGCGTGATGACGGTTATGACATTTCCGATTACCGCAACGTCCATCCCGATTACGGCACGCGCAAGGATTTTCTGGCATTCGTGAAGGCCGCACATGCGCGCGGTCTGCGGGTCATTACCGAGCTCGTTATCAACCACACCTCCGACCAGCATCCGTGGTTCCAGGCCGCGCGCAAGGCGCCGCGCGGTTCTCCCAAGCGCGATTTTTACCTGTGGAGCGATACCGTCAAGAAATTCGCGGAGACGCGCGTCATTTTCTCCGACACGGAAAAATCCAACTGGGCCTGGGACGAGGTGGCCAAGGCCTATTACTGGCACCGTTTCTTTTCGCACCAGCCGGAGCTGAATCACAACAATCCCCAAGTGGTGAAGGTGGTGACCCGGGTCATGCAATTCTGGCTGGACCAGGGTGTCGACGGTCTCCGGCTCGACGCGATTCCTTACCTGTGCGTGCGCGAGGGCACCAACAACGAGAACCTGCCCGAGACTCATGCCGTGATCAAGCAGATGCGCGCCGTGATCGATAAACATTACAAGAGCCGGATGTTCCTGGCCGAGGCCAACCAGTGGCCGGAAGACGTGCGCGACTACTTCGGCACCGGCGACGAATGCCACATGGCCTATCACTTCCCCCTGATGCCGCGCATGTACATGGCCATCGCGCAGGAAGACCGGCACCCCATCGTGGAGATCATGAACCAGACGCCGGATATCCCGGAAAACTGCCAGTGGGCGATCTTCCTGCGCAACCACGACGAGCTGACGCTCGAAATGGTCACGAGCAAGGAGCGCGACTACATGTACCGCATGTATGCCGCCGATCCGCGCGCACGGCTGAATCTCGGCATCCGCCGGCGGTTGGCGCCGCTCCTGGATAACGACATGGATAAAATCCGGTTGATGAACAGCCTGCTGCTGTCCATGCCCGGTTCGCCGATCATTTATTATGGAGACGAGATCGGTATGGGCGACAACATTTATCTGGGCGACCGCAACGGCGTGCGCACGCCCATGCAGTGGAGCCCGGACCGCAATGCCGGTTTTTCCCACGCCGATCCGCAGCGCCTGTACCTTCCTCCCATCATGGACCCGGTTTACGGCTTCGAGGCCGTGAACGTGGAGGCGCAGTCGCGCGACCCTTCCTCGCTGCTCAACTGGATGAAACGCATGCTCGCTGTGCGCAAAAGCCTCAAGGCTTTCGGACGCGGCAAGCTTCAGTTTCTCGAGCCCGGCAATCGCAAGATACTGGCGTACCTGCGCGAATATGAAAGCGAAACCGTTCTGTGCGTGGCCAATCTCGCGCGGTCGGCGCAACCGGTTGAACTCAATCTCGCACCTTACAAGGGATACATGCCCGTGGAGATGATGGGGCGCACGGTATTCCCGCCGATTGGCGAGCTTCCTTACCTGCTGACGTTGCACGGTCATGGCTTCTATTGGTTCCGCCTGGCCAAGGGCGAAGAGGTGCCGTCCTGGCATGAGGAGCGGCTCGCGCCCGATGAATTACCGTTGCTGGTATTTTTTGATGGCTGGAGCAGTTTATTCCGCGAACGCGTGGTGCCGTGGCGGATCGGCATGGCTGAAAAGGTGCGCAAACAGTTCGAGGAACAGGCGCTGCCCCGGTTCATGGCGGCTCAGCGCTGGTATGCCGCCAAAGGCGAACCGGTGCGCCAGGTATCGCTAATCGAACATGTAGTGTGGGAGGAAAATTCCACCAGCTGGTTCGTGGCGCTGTTCCGCGCCGAAACCGGCGCGGGAGATTCCTCGATTTATTTTATGCCGTTGTCGCTGGTGTGGGAGCATGAACCCGAAGAGCGCCAGCGCAGCCTGCTGCCGCTCAGCGTTGCGCGGGTACGCCAGCAGGCGCATATCGGAATACTGGGCGACGCCCTGGCCGACGAATTGTTTTGCCGCGCCGTGGTGGAGGCCATTGGCTCGGACCGCGAACTCGCCTGCGCGTCGGGAACAATCCGTTTTGCTCCGTCCAGTGCTTTCCGCGAATTGTCTGAAGGCCCGGTGCCGGTGTCAGAAATGCCGGTGCGGCCGTCTAACGTCCAGGGCAGCAATACCGCCATGGTCCTTGGGGAACGCCTGTTTCTCAAGACATTCCGCCGATTGCAATCCGGCGAGAGCCCGGAGGTGGAGATGGGGCGTTTCCTCACCGAGATCGCCCATTTTTCCAACATCGTGCCCATGGCCGGTGTAGTGGAATACCTGCCCAAGGAAGGCGAGATAATGACGCTGGCAGTGCTTCAGGGGTATGTCGAAAACCAGGGCGATGGCTGGACCTATACGCTTGACTATCTGGAACGTTACCTGGAAGAACGCCGCAATTCCGCAAAAACGCCGCCGGAGCCAGGTGAAGCTCACGGAGCCTATCTTGCCTTGGCGCAAATGCTTGGTAAGCGCACGGCCGAACTGCACCGAGCCTTGGCCAAGTCCTCGGGTGATCCGGCCTTCGAACCCGAATCCGTTGGCAAGCATGAAATGACCGATTGGAAACACCGTGTGCGCGAAGAGGCAGACGCCACGCTCGTGCTGTTGCAACAGCGTCTTGATTCGCTTCCTGCCAATGTGCGCGCCGATGCCGAATCGCTGCTCGCACAAGGCAAAACCATTCAACGCCGGATCGAGGAGATCGCGCCCATCCATCTGGAAACCCTCAAGACCCGTTATCACGGGGATTATCATCTGGGGCAGGTATTGCTGCGCCAAAATGATTTTATCATCATTGATTTCGAGGGCGAGCCTGGCCGGACACTGGAAGAACGGCATCGCAAACATTCACCGCTGCGTGACGTGGCGGGCATGCTGCGTTCCTTTAATTATGCTGCCTTCACGACCTTGATTCGCATGACATCCGAATGGTCCGAAAGCTCCGACCTGATTGCGCCCCTGATGCGGGAATGGGAGGCCGAGGTTACCCGTGTATTTCTCCAGGCTTATGAAATCCATGTGCGCGATTCCGGAATTTATTCCGACTGGCGGCAGGCGCGTGATTTGCTGGAACTGTTTGTACTGGAGAAATCCTTTTACGAACTGCGATACGAGCTGAACAACCGTCCCTCGTGGCTGCCCGTTCCGCTGAAAGGCATCCTCGACCTCATCCAATCGATGTACGTTGTCTGACCGGAGATGGGCAGCATGGTGCGGGTACGAGGGAAGGAGAGTGGGTGGGGGAGTGGTCAAGGACCACTACGGCTTTTGTTCTTCAAGAGACGTTGACAGGAGGACCATATGGAACAAGTCAATCTGACGCTGGAGCCGGTTCGGGCCTTTCTCGTACAGTTGGGAGAGTTCCTGCCGAAACTGATCCTCGCGATCATTATTCTCATCGTGGGCTGGCTGTTGGCGAAGTTCATCAAGGTGGTGGTAGTCAAGGGTCTGCAGGCGATCAATTTCCAGGTGCTCACGGAGAAAGCCGGCATCGACGGTTTCCTGCAGCAGGGCGGCATCAAGACCGGCATGGCCGGTGTCCTGGGGATTCTCGGCTACTGGCTCGTTATCCTGTTGACGCTGATGGTGGCGTTCAACGGCCTCGGGCTGACTTACATCACCGACCTGGTCGGCCGGATCGTTCTGTTCATTCCTAAGGTGATCGTGGCGGTGCTGATCCTGGCGATCGGTCTGTATTTCGCGCGCTTCATCGCACAGGCGGTTTCCGCCTACGGCAAGAACGTGGGCATGGAGGACGCCGAGCTGCTCGGGCGCATTTCGCAATACGCCATCATGGTTTTCGTGGTGCTGATTGCGCTCGACCAGGTGAACGTGGTCACCGACATCATCCGTCAGGCCTTCCTGATACTGCTTGCCGGCGTAGCGCTGGCGCTGGCGCTGGCGTTCGGCATCGGCGGGCAAAAGGCCGCGGGCGATCTGCTGCAGCGCTGGTGGCCGAAAAAAAGGTCTTCCGGCAACAAAGAAGGCGCCTAGCAGTAGTTAAGTGATGCCTGGCGCCGCCGGGAGCGAGCGCCGATGCGCCCGCTGTCGGCCATGGTCTGGCCCAGTGGGAATGAATACAGGACAATCAGTCCATGAACAATAACATGCCCGTGTGGCCGGGTCGGCCCTATCCCCTGGGCGCGACTTGGGATGGCGAAGGAGTGAATTTCGCGCTGTTCTCCGAACATGCCGAGAAAGTGGAGTTGTGCCTGTTCGAGTCGCGCGGGAACCGCGAAACCGCGCGCATTTCCCTGTCCTGGCAGACCGACCATGTGTGGCACTGTTATCTGCCCGACGCGCGTCCCGGCCTGCTGTACGGGTATCGTGTTTACGGTCCTTACGAGCCCAAAAAGGGGAAACGCTTCAATCACAACAAGCTGTTGCTCGACCCCTATGCCAAGGCGATCGTAGGCCAGGTCAAGTGGAGCAACGCGGACTTCGGGTACCGTGTCGGCCACCGGCTGGAGGATTTGTCGTTCGACCGCAGCAATAACGCGCCGGGAGTGCCGAAGTGCAAAGTAATCGACCCGGCGTTCACCTGGGGCGATGACCGGCGGCCGCGCACGCCGTGGCACGACACCGTCATTTACGAACTGCACGTCAAGGGCTTCACCAGCCGCCATCCGCAGGTGCCGCCGCCCCTGCGTGGCACGTACGCGGGCCTGGGAACGGAACCGGTGATACGGCATTTCAAACGTCTCGGCATCAACGCGGTCGAGCTCATGCCGGTACATACCTTCGTCGACGAGCGTCATCTCGTCGAAAAAGGACTGCGCAATTACTGGGGCTATAACTCGATCGGTTTCTTCGCGCCGGACATGCGTTACTCGGCGACCGGTCTCGTGCGCGAATTCAAGACCATGGTCAAGACCCTGCACTCGAACGGCATCGAGGTGATCCTCGACGTGGTGTACAACCACACCGCCGAGGGCAACCAGATGGGGCCCACGCTTTCCTTCCGCGGCATCGACAACGAGGCCTATTACCGCCTGAGCACGGAGGATCCGCGTTATTACACCGACTTCACCGGATGCGGCAACACGCTCAACATGCAGCACCCGCGCGTGCTGCAGCTCATCATGGACAGCCTGCGCTACTGGGTGCTGGAGATGCACGTGGATGGATTCCGTTTCGATCTCGCCTCCGCGCTGGCACGTGAGCTGCACGAAGTGAACCGGTTGTCCGCGTTCTTCGACATCATTCATCAGGACCCGGTCTTGTCGCAGGTCAAGTTGATCGCCGAGCCGTGGGATCTCGGCGAGGGCGGTTACCAGGTGGGAAATTTTCCAGTCGGTTGGACCGAATGGAACGGCAAGTACCGCGACGTGGTGCGCGCCTACTGGAAAGGAGAGGGCGGACTCATCGGCGAGCTGGCCTACCGGCTGACCGGCTCGAGCGATCTGTACGGGCACAGCGGCCGTCGTCCCCACGCCTCGATCAACTTCGTCACGGCGCACGACGGGTTCACCCTGCAAGATATCGTGAGCTACAACGACAAGCACAACGAGGCCAACGGCGAAGACAACCACGACGGGAGCGATCACAATCTATCCTGGAACTGCGGCGTGGAGGGGCCGACCGACGATCCGGTCGTCAGGGTCCTGCGCGCTCAACAGAAACGCAACTTTCTGGCGACGTTGATTCTCTCCCAGGGCGTGCCCATGTTGCTCGCCGGCGATGAAATGGGACGCACGCAGCAGGGCAATAACAACGCCTACTGCCAGGACAGCGAGCTCACCTGGAACGACTGGAGCCTGACCATGGAAGACCACCAGCTGATCGAATTCGTGTCGCGTGTTATCCGGATTCAGCAGCTCCACCCGGTGTTTCGCCGTCGTTCGTTTTTTCAGGGCCGCCATATCCGGGGTGAAGGCATCAAGGACATAACCTGGCTCAAGCCCGACGGCACGGAAATGACCGACAAGGAATGGCAGCAGTCGTTCGCGCGTTGCCTCGGCATGTTTCTCGCCGGCGAAGGACTCGATGAGCAGGACGACCGCGGTCAACCCGTGAGGGACGTCAACTTTCTGCTGCTGTTCAACGCGCATCACGACGAGATCGCGTTCACCTTGCCGGCCTATCATCCGGAGAGAAGCTGGAAGATGGAACTCGACACGAGTCGAGACGCCGGCCTGGGCAGCGACGGTACCTACGCCGGCCCGCAGGGCTATCCGCTGCAGGGACGATCGCTGGCGTTGCTGCGCGAGATCGGAAGCAAAACGCAAAACCCCTCATCGGGAGGCATTTAATGTCATTCAGACTTATCCTGACACTGGTGCTGACCGTCCTGGTTACCGTTTTCGTTTTGCAGAATACCGCCGTGGTTGAAATCCGCTTTCTGTTCTGGACGGTGGCCATGTCACGCGCCTTGTTGATCGTCGTCATGCTTGTAATCGGCATGGCCCTGAACTGGCTGCTGCATGGCTACATCGCGTTGCGACGCAATAAATAGATTCCAGCCATGTCAGAAGTGATTGAGAGATGTCATCTGGAAGCCTTGCGGTTGCTTCATCGTAATCTGACACCCGATGGAATTCTGGCGGCGACGCGAACTAAAAAGGCGGAGAGTCGGCGCTATGACTGCATCTTCGGGAGAGATGCCGCCATTTGTACACTGGCCATGGTCTTGAGCGGTGACGCCAAGTTGGTACAAGGCGCCAAGGACAGCCTGCTGATGTTGGCACGGCATCAGGCCGAAAACGGCCAGATCCCCAAGTATGTCGACATCAAACGGCACGAGCCGGATTTCTGGTACGTGGGCTGCATCGACGCCACCCTGTGGTGGCTGGTGGCGCTGAATTTCATCGCCAGGCATGCCCCGGACACGGCGCTGGAAAAGAAGCTGAAGCCGCACGTGCGGCGCGCCGTCACCTGGCTGCAATGCCAGGAACATCCACGGCTGCATCTGTTGCAGCAGAACGAGGCCAGCGACTGGGCGGACATCATGCCGCGCTCCGGATTCGTGCTTTACACCAATGCCCTGTGGTATTACGTCAAGCAACAGTACGGATTGGCGCGGGCGAAACAGACGCGTTACCATTTCAATCATCTGTTCCACCCGTTTTCGCGCGACGTGCCGGGATACCGCCGCCTGCAACTGCTGACCCACTATGCACGCAGCCGGGCGAAGCACCGCGACCTGTACCTGAGCTTCGTGAACTTTTCGTTCTGGGGCGAGGAGGGGGATGTTTTTGGAAATCTGCTCGCCATTCTTTTCGGACTGGCGGACAAGAAACAGGCGCGCCGCATCCTGCGCGCGCTGGACAAGGCGGCGATCGCCGCGCGTCATCCGGTGCGCGTGACCTGCATACCGATCCGCCGCACCGATTCCCTGTGGCGCGCGTACATGGCGCGCCACAGGCAGAATTTCGAGCACCGCTACCACAATGGCGGGATCTGGCCCTTCGTCGGCGGATTCTGGGTTATCTTGCTGGCACAGATGGGAAAGTCGCGGCGTGCCACCGATCAACTTGCGCGCCTGGCGGCGGTCAATCAAATGAATGACTGGCAATTTAACGAGTGGTTCCACGGCAAGACCGGCAAACCATCGGGTATGGCGGGTCAGTCCTGGAACGCCGCCACTTTTCTGCTGGCACAGCATGCCATGAACAGGAAAATCTTCTGATACGGTTACCGCCGTTGTCAATCCTCATGGAAAGGAGGTCGTATGTCGCGTAATCCCTTGCTCGTATTGCGTTCGTTGGGGCAGAGCATCTGGCTCGATTACATCGAGCGTGGCATGTTCAACAGCGGTGAGCTGGGGCACCTGATCAAAAACGATGGTCTGGGCGGGATCACATCCAATCCGAGCATTTTCGAAAAGGCCATTAGCGGTCACGAGGATTATGACGCGGATATTGCCCGGCTCGCGCGCAGCGCCGCGAATGCCACGGAAATGTACGAAACCATCGTGCTCGATGATATCGGTCATGCCGCCGACCTGTTCCTGCCGGTATATGAGCGCACCCAGGGTCGCGATGGATACGTGAGCATCGAGGTATCGCCGCATCTGGCCTATGAGACAGACAAAACTGTGAAGCAGGCCATTCGTCTATGGGAAAAACTGCACCGTCCCAATATCATGATCAAGGTGCCGGGAACCCGGCGGGGACTCCCCGCTGTCCGCCAGCTCATCGCGAAAGGCATCAACGTGAACGTGACGCTGCTCTTCGGTCTTGGCCGCTATCGTGAAGTGCTGGAAGCCTGGCTGAACGGACTGGAAGATCGTGTGAAAGCCGGGTTGTCGCTGGCCTCCGTGGCCTCGGTAGCGAGTTTTTTCCTGAGCCGCATTGATGTGCTGGTGGACAAGCGCCTCGATACACTGGCTGGGTCGGCCGGAGGAAAACCGGCCACCCGCTTGCGAGGTGAGGCGGCCATCTCCTATGCGCGCCTGGCTTATCAAATCTACAAAGAGACGGTTGAATCTGATCGTTGGCGGCGGCTGTCCGATCGCGGCGCGCAACCCCAGCGCCTGTTATGGGCGAGCACCGGCACCAAGGATCCGGCCTACAGCGACGTCAAATACGTCGATGCGCTGATTGGAACCGATACGGTCAATACCCTGCCACCCGAGACCCTGAACGCATACCGCAAGCATGGCGATCCGGCGCTGCGCCTGGAGCAGGAACTGGCACAGGCTTCCGATGTGCCGGCAAGCCTCGCCGGGTTGGGTATCGATCTGGAAACCGTGGCGCAGCAACTGGAGGAGGAAGGCGTTAAGAAATTCATCGAACCGTTTGACAAGCTGCTCGCTTCACTGGAACAGCGACGCCGCCATATCACCCAAAAGGAACCTGTTTGAATCGACACCATCGCATGCCATTTGGTGTCGAGCGGCAACAGGACGGCGGCTGTCGTTTCCGCTTGTGGGCACCGGCGGCACGACATATCGATTTGTGTCTCGAAGATGGATCGAAGGAATCGATTCTCCCCATGCAGCCGGAAAAGGACGGCTGGTTCAGTCTGACCACGAATCGCGCCAGGCCGGGTACGCTGTATCGATACCGCATCAATGGCGATCAGCGCGTGCCGGATCCGGCGTCGCGTTTCCAGCCGCAGGATGTGCACGGGCCCAGCCAGGTGATTGATTCCGGCGCCTGGGAGTGGACCGACAGTGAATGGCGCGGACGTCCCTGGGAGGAGGCCGTAATCTACGAGCTGCACGTGGGGTCATTCACAAAATCCGGTAACTATGCCGGAGTGATACAGCAACTCGATGAGCTGGTTGAGCTGGGCATCACGGCCATTGAATTGATGCCATTGTCGGATTTTCCCGGCCGGCGTAACTGGGGCTACGATGGCGTGTTGCCGTTTGCGCCGGACAGCTGTTACGGCACACCGGATGAACTCAAGAACCTGGTGCAAGGCGCGCATGCGCGCGGGCTGATGGTATTTCTCGACGTGGTCTACAACCACTTCGGTCCCGAAGGCAACTATCTGCATTTATATGCACCATCGTTTTTTACCGGCCGCCATCACACCCCATGGGGAGACGCGATCAATTATGACGGACCGGACAGTCACCATGTCCGGGATTTTTTTATCCATAACGCCTTGTATTGGCTGGAGGAGTATCATTTCGACGGTCTTCGTTTCGATGCCGTACATGCCATCGTGGACGATTCGCGACCCGATATCCTGCAGGACATTGCCCATGCCGTGGCCATCGGACCGGGGGCATCGCGCCCGGTGCATCTGGTGCTCGAAAATGACCACAACGCCGCGCATTATCTGGAGCGTGATTTCGCGCTGCGCCCGCGCGCGTATGTCGCGCAATGGAACGATGACATTCACCATGTGTTGCACGTGCTGACGACGAAGGAAGCCGGCGGTTATTACGAGGATTACGCGGATGCGCCCCTGCGTCGCCTGGGCCGTTGCCTGACCGAAGGGTTTGCTTATCAGGGGGATCCGTCACGCTATCGACATGGCGCCCCACGCGGCGAGATTTCACGGCACCTGCCGGCAACCGCCTTCGTTTCATTTCTGCAGAATCATGACCAGATCGGCAATCGCGCCATGGGCGAGCGCCTCACGGACCTCGCCCCCGAAACGGCGGTGCGCGCCGCTACGGCAATTCTGCTGCTGGCGCCATCGCCGCCGCTGCTGTTCATGGGGCAGGAGTGGGGCGCGTCGCAGCCGTTTCTTTTCTTTTGTGATTTCGGTCCGGAACTGGCGGCGGCGGTGACACAGGGACGCCGCCAGGAGTTTGCCCGTTTCCCCGAATTCAGCGATGAAGCCGCACAATCCCGCATTCCCGACCCCAACGACATAAAAACCTTTCAACGAACGTGCTTGAATCCCGCTGGGGCACGGACGGAGTCTGCCACGGCCTGGCGGCGCTTTCATCAAGAACTGCTCTACCTGCGGGCACGTGAAATTGTCCCGCGTCTGCGCCAGCTGGCCGCCGGCGGCTCAGGCTTTGATCTCCTTGGCGAACGCGCGTTGCATGCCTGTTGGCGGCTGGATGACGGTGCATCTCTTACAATTCTCACCAATATGAGTGATACGCCGGTCAGCGGTGTACCAACACCCCCCGGACGCTTGTTATACGCCACGCCGGTCCCCATGCCTGGCGGTTTTGATGGCGTACTGCCGGGATGGTCGGCATTGTGGTTTCTGGAAGAACTGACGGAAACACGCCGATGAGTACATCGCCGGAGGCTAAGCCAGTGGAGCGCTTGCTCACTGCTACCTACCGGCTGCAATTCCATAGCGGCTTTACGTTCGCCCAGGCCGCGGCCATTGTTCCCTATCTGAAGCAACTCGGCATCAGCCATTGCTATGTCTCGCCTTATTTGCGGGCCCGGGCCGGCAGTCGTCATGGTTACGATATTGTCGATCACCATGCATTGAATCCGGAGATCGGCAGCAATGAGGATTACGAACGCTTCGTCCAGACATTGCACGAGCATGACATGGGGCAAATACTGGACATCGTCCCGAACCACATGGGCGTGGGCGGGGATGACAATCATTGGTGGATGGACGTGCTGGAAAATGGTCAGGCCTCGGCCTATGCCGGTTATTTCGACATCGATTGGAACCCTCCGAAGGAGGATTTGCGCGGCAAGGTGCTATCGCCGGTGCTGGGCGATCATTACGGCAAATTGCTCGAACGCGGCGAGATCCGGCTTGTGTTCGAGGCGGAGCAGGGCACATTTGCCGTGCGTTACTATGCCCATCGTTTCCCCATAGACCCGCGCACTTATCCGCAAATCCTGCAGCTCAATCAGGCGCGCCTGGAGCAGAAACTCGGGGCGGAACACCCGTTACTCTCGGACTTCGGGAGCTTGATCACGGCGTTACGCAACCTGCCGGCACGCTCGGAAACCAGGGAAGAACGGATCAAGGAACGTCGCCGCGACAAGGAGGTCCACAAGCATCGCCTGGGTCAGATCGTGCGCGAGCGTCCGGAATTACTCCAGTTCATCGAGGAAAGCGTCGCGATCTTCAATGGGGCGGGTGAGGATATATCGCGTTTCGACCTGCTGCATGAACTGCTCGAAGCGCAGGCCTTCCGGCTGGCCTACTGGCGTGTCGCGAGCGATGAAATCAATTACCGGCGGTTTTTCGACATCAATGATCTCGCCGGTCTGTGCACGGAAAACCCGGAGGTGTTTGACGCCACGCATCGTCTGGTATTCGAGTTGATCGGCCGCGGGCAAGTGGATGGCCTGCGTATCGATCATCCGGACGGCCTGTACGATCCAGTGCAATATTATGCTCGTTTGGAGCGCCGCATCAGCGGGACTCCCGGCGCAGAGGCGCCCGCGGATTCCACCAAGCCGGCCTTGTACGTGGTGGTGGAGAAGGTCCTGGCAAGCCAGGAGCGCCTGCCGGAAAACTGGCGGGTGCATGGCACGACCGGTTATGACTTCACCAATCTGGTAAACGGGCTGTTCATCTACGGCCCTGCCGAACGCGAGATGGACCGGATCTACCGGCGTTTCGCCGGAAACCAGCCGGGGATAGACGACCAGCTATACGACTGCAAGCGGCTCGTGATGCGCACCGCGCTCTCGAGCGAGCTGTACGTACTGGCCAATTATCTCGACCGCATCTCCGAGTCCGACCGGCACACGCGTGATTTCACCCAAACCGCGCAGCGTGCCGCCCTGTTCGAGGTTGTCGCGTGTTTTCCGGTGTATCGCACCTACGTGACGGGTGCCAGCGTCACGGAAGATGACCGGCGCTACGTCGACTGGGCCATCGCGGCGGCCAAACGCCGCAGCACGGCCGCTGACGTGAGCATTTTCGATTTTATCCGTCGCATCCTGCTGCTCGAAGACCTGGAAGGGCGTGACGAAACACACAAAAGGATGGTGATGGAATTTGCCATGCGCTTCCAGCAATTCACGGGTCCGGTGATGGCCAAGGGGCTGGAGGACACGCTGTTCTACCGTTACAACCGCCTCGTGTCGCTGAACGAGGTGGGTGCGGACCTGCGTCGCTTTGCCGTGTCCCCGGCGGCGTTTCATCACGCCAACCTGGAACGTCTGCGGAACTGGCCGCGCGCCATGCTGTGCACCTCATCACATGACACCAAGCGCAGTGAAGACGTGCGCGCCCGAATCAATGTGCTGTCCGAGTTGGCGGGCGACTGGCGCGCGCATCTGGCGCGCTGGAGCCGCATCAATCGCAGCAAGAAACGTCAGCTCGCCGAGGGCTGGTCACCCAGCCAGAACGACGAATACCTGTTCTACCAGGCCTTGCTGGGTATCTGGCCGACGGGCGACGTCGATGACGAGCGATTGGCGATGCTGCGCGAGCGCGTAGAGGCATATCTGCTCAAGGCCATCCGCGAGGCCAAGGTCCACACCAGCTGGATCAATCAAAACATGGAATACGAGGAGGGCATCATCGCGTTCGTTCGCGAGCTGCTCGGTTCCACCGAACGCAATCTGTTTCTTGATGATTTTCTGGTATTCCAGCGCCGCATCGCCCCGCTGGGTTACCTCAATGGCCTGAGTCAGGCCCTGCTCAAGCTCACGTCGCCCGGCGTGCCGGATATTTATCAGGGTACCGAGCTTTTTGATCTGAGTCTGGTCGACCCGGACAATCGCCGGCCCGTGGATTATTCCGCGCGGCACCGGATCTTGGATGAGCTGCTGGCGCTGGACCGGCTCGAGGACCGGGCGCGCGCAACGCGAGTGCGTGAATTGCTGAGCACACTCGAGGACGGGCGGGCCAAGCTTTATCTGACATGGCGGGCGTTGTCGCTGCGTCGCGCCAACCCCGCCTGGTTCGCCGAGGGGGATTATGTCCCCCTGAATACCGAGGGGCTGAGGTCCGAGCATCTCTGCGCCTTTGCCCGGGTCTATCGCGACCAAGCCATTATCACGATTGCCCCACGGTGGTTTTCTCGACTGGCAACAGCCGCAGACCCCTTACCCTTCGGTCCGGCCGTGTGGGGTGATACCCGTATCGAGCTGCCAATTCCCAAAAGCTGTGACTACATCAATGTATTGACCGGAGAGCCGGTCCTGACGGAAGAGCGGGAGGGGAAGCAGTATTCTGTGGTCAGCACTCTTCTGGCACATTTTCCTGTCGCGCTCGTTGCACCAAAACTTATTTATTTATAATCAAATGAATACCGTATTTAGTTCATGTGCTATATGATAAAAAAACGAGGTCCTGAATCGCGGGAGTCCCCGGCTATTTTCATAAGGCCAAGGATGATTGAATTGAGTTGAGTGCGTTTCACTCTGAACAGCTGAGAGTATTGAAACCTGCAGCAGCATTAACAGCGTTAACTGCGTGTTGTTATAAATTATCTGAAAGATCTCGCCTCATGGAGCAAACAGAGGGTCAAGTCCTGCGGTTATTCCCGGCGCCGTGCCACACGGAACCACTCAAAGGTTTGTTCTTGCGCAGCAACCTGCGGACGGCGATGGGGGGCATGGACAAGGTCTTTGTCTACAGCAATTTCATTACCAGTCTGGACGGGCGCATTTCCCTCTCTGACCCCGTGTCCGGTCGACGCCGCGTCCCGCCGGCAACCGCCAACCCGCACGATCTGAGGCTTTACCGCGAGCTCATAGCTCAGGCCGATGTGGTAGTGACGACCTCGCGTCACCTGCGTGGCATGGCCGGGCGGCGCCAGCCCGATATGGTGAGCTTGGGCGGGAATGAGAGCACGGACCTGCGTAACTGGAGGAAAGAGCAGGGTCTGACCGAACAGCCGCAACTCGCCGTGCTCAGCGCCCAACTCGATCTGCCGCCGCTCAAGCAGCTCCCGCATCAGTCGACACCCATCCTGGTTCTGACGTGGACGAATGTTTCCGCCGCCAAGCTCGCGGCAGTCAGGGCGCTGGGCTACGAGGTGCTGCACTGCGGCGCCGGACCGGATCTCGATGGTCGTGAGCTATGCAAAGCCATGGCCGCGCGCGGTCATCGTTATGTCTATTCCGTCGCGGGGCCGCTGGCGTTGACCGCCTTGCTCACGGCCGGTGTATTGGACCGGCTGTATCTCACCTGGGCACTGCGCCTGCTCGGCGGCAGGTCGTTCGATACTCTCGTCCGCGGGGAACATCTAAACCCACCACGGGATTTCGTCGTGGAGGCGCTCTATCTTGACAACGGCCTGCCGCAGGGACCGAGGCAGCTGTTCGCTGTTCTCAATCATCAATCCGTCGTCGGGCAAGGCGCCGCTCCCATCGCCCACGAGTGAAAAAAAGAGGGTAGCAGCCACTTTGGCGGCGATTGGTCCACGCGTTTCGCATATTTTATTATGCGTATAATGTATATTATGTAAAATAATAAAAGGACGAACCCATGCAAAGTACGAAATCGCCCGCTTCTCCATTGCCGATAGCCGCCTAGGCTAAAAAGCATCCAGCAGCCCTATTCACCCCTCTACATGGCTGGAGAAACCCGCCTGTTCGGACTGGGGTCGAGTTCCCTTTTTCTAGAGGCTAGACCTCTCCTGTCCCGCCGGCGAGCGCCGCACGTGCCTGCGCCTGCAGTACCCGATAGGAGCGCTCCCATTCGCCCGCTCGCGGTGTCGTGTGCGCGAGCCGCTCAACGACCGCCTTGAGCGCCTCGGCCTCGCGGCGAAGGCAATCGAGTCGCGCGAGCGCCTCCTCGTGCGCGTCAGCGTACACGAGTTCCACCTTGCGGTCCTCGCAGATACCGATGCAGTTCTGCGGACCCTCTATCCTCCCGCAACCGAGGCACTGCCATACCGTGACGCGCTCGGGAGCCGCGCCTGACTTGAGTACCATGTTTCCCCGCTTTGCGACGAGCTGATCCGGAACGTGGATTATGCGCGCCCGCGCGCCGGATGGCGATTCCCGTGGGCGCGCAGATCGAGGCCATGCCTCGGGCGCGGGATCCCGCCGTCGATCCTGGCGCAGGCCACAGCGCGAGCTGCTTCTGGAAACAGTGGACGGAGGGCAATCATGTCACTCCTGGAGCCTGTAACCACGTTCCAGCTCGATGAGCCTGGCGAGCAATTCCGAATGCTTTTGCACCCAGAAGACGTATCGGGGGACATCCTGCTTTGTGGCATGAGCCATGAAGGGTTCGCCCCAGAAACTCAGCAGGGCCTCTGCCGCGCCATCCGCGCGGGTATCGCCAAGGATGAATGAAATGTTCTTCTCCAATTTACACCAACGCGGCTCTTTAACTTTATCGCGGCCCGGGCAAACGGCTATTTTCGGCATTATTTCACTCTCCCAAAGACTTTTCTCGCTCTCATCGAGCATGAACAGGAGGGACGTAACACGCGGGTTATCGATGGCCGTTTGCAACAACATGTCGAACATGGGTTGCGGCTTGTACATCAGCAGGCAAACGTTGAAAAAAACCATTTCTCCATGCGCGCCATGGTTAAATCGCTCAATCTCGGTGAACAATTGGCGCGGTCCGATGAGTATGGCATCCGCTGGATTCAGCGTGGACTGAATATGCAGCATGGCCGTCTTCGTGCGCTCGACGCGCTCGGCCATGCGTTTATCGTTTCTCTGGTGTCGGAGGAAATGCTTTAGTTTCATCAGATCAACCCCCCTCTCCGGCAGCGAAATAAACAGACGGATATCCCGACGAAGACGTGCACGTCAAAAGAGGCAAATACGACGAGCGCGCCGGCGGCGGTCGCGAGCGCCGGTCAGAAGGCCCGGCGTTGGAGCGCCCGCAGACCGGCGGCAATGACACAGGCGAACCTTGGCGTCGCCTGATCACGCGCGCGGGTTCGCGATCACGACAGAAACTGCGGACTGCTCCACCTCAGCGCAAAAGGCGAGGGATTTCTCCCTTGCCTTTTGTGCGCCCACAAAAGGCTCCCGTCAGAAGCGGATATGCACCGAGGCGTTCAGGCTGGCGCGCGCGCCGCGCCAGTTGTCGAGATGATACTTGGTGAACGGCAACTCGGTCAGCTCGAAGAAGCGCGGCCAGCCGATGCGTTCGACCCATTCGCCCATGCGCTCCCAGTCATGCGCGTCTTCCTTGTACACGCGCAGGATTTTCTTCACGATCGCGGCGACCTCGGGCCAGCGCGGCGGATTGTTCGGGACGCCCGCGGCCACCAGCTTGTGGAACATCGGCTTGGAACGGGCATTCGAGTTCTTGCCGCCGACCCAGATGGCGAACTTGGAATGTTCCGGATCGTTGATCTGCATCGGCGGGCACGGCGGATAACAGGCGCCACAGCAGATGCATTTCTTCTCGTCGACTTCGAGCGAGGGCCTGCCATTGACGATGGCCGGCCGGATCGCCGCCACCGGGCAGCGCGCCACGACCGAGGGACGCTCGCAGAGGTTGGCCACCAGATCGTGGTTGATCTTGGGCGGCTTGGTGTGCTGGATATTGATGGCGATGTCGCCCTGGCCGCCGCAGTTGATCTGGCAGCAGGAGGTGGTGATACGGACGCGATTCGGCATTTCTTCGTGGATAAACTCCTGGTGCAACTCATCCATCAGCGACTTGACCGCCCCCGAGGCATCGGACGCCGGAATATCGCAGTGCAGCCAGCCCTGGGTGTGCGAGATCATGGACACGGAGTTGCCGGTGCCGCCGACGGGGAAACCTTCCTGCTCGAGCTTTTCCACCAACGGTTTCACTTTCTTTTCATCCGCCACCATGAACTCGATGTTGGAGCGGATGGTGAAGCGCACGTGGCCTTCGGCATACTTGTCGCCGATATCGCACAGTTTGCGGATGGTATGC
>Ga0209705_10000190_pt1 | contig 32365 bp, 28 predicted proteins | sample PPLLaktember2015_5_FD_187262 | JGI IMG/M metagenome (GOLD analysis project Ga0209705, IMG submission 187262) | Freshwater sediment microbial communities from Prairie Pothole Lake near Jamestown, North Dakota, USA - PPLs Lake P8 Core (1) Depth... | ecosystem: Environmental > Aquatic > Freshwater... | reverse complement strand
GGGGCCGCCGTCGTAGCACACGACCGTGTCGGACGCCTTGAGCCCCTGTGCGCCGAGCCAGGCGATGAACCGCGCCGGATCGGGCAGGGGATGGCGGCCATTCTTGCCGTTCTTGGGCGCGGACAGATCCCGATCAAGATGCGCGAACGCAGCGCCCGGAATATGGCTTTCGCTGTACTGCGCTTCGCCCAACTCGTGCTTCATCAGGTCGTGTCGGCAGTCGAACACGCGCCAACCCGGATTGCGCGCCAACGCTTCGGTGGAGATCAGGGGATTCATGGTTCGAGCCTGTGCCTCAGCCATTCGTGGAAATGCACCATCGTATCTTCCATCGGCGACTGGTAGGGGCCCGCGTCGTCCAGGCCCTGCTTCCACAGCGCGCGCCGGCCGCGATCCAGGCGCCGGCACAACTCGTCGTCCTCGGCGGCGGTCTCGATATACGCGGCCTGCTGCGCCTCGACGAACTCGCGCTCAAAGAGCGCAATCTCTTCCGGGTAGTAGAACTCGACCACGTTGGTGGTGCGCGTGGGCGAGCGCGGGATGAGCTGGCTCACCACCAGCACGTTGGGGTACCACTCCATCATCAGCCCGGGAAACCACGTCATCCACAGCGCGCCCTGGCGCGGCGCGCGCCCATCGAGCTGCCTGAGGCAGGCCTCGTGCCACTTGCGGTACACGGGCGTCCCCGGCTTGCCGAGGCCGGCCTTGGCCTGCAGCACCTGCACCGACCAGTCCTCGCCGTAGTCGACCCTGAAATTGCTGCAGTCGGCGAAATTGCCCAGCCCCGGGTGGAACGGTTCGACGTGGTAAACCTCGAGGTAGATCTCGACGAAGGTCTTCCAGTTGACGTCGTAATCGCTGACCATCATGCGGTCGAACACGTAGCCCGAGAAATCCCAGTCGAGCGTGGGCAGGTTCGCCAGGGCGCGGCGCGGATCGGTGGGACCGGCGAACAACAGCCCCTGCCAATTGACGAGCGGCGTCGAGGCGAGCTGCACGCAGGGGCTCTCGGCGAAGTGCGGCGCGCCGAGCAGTTGCCCCTGCAGGTCGTAGGTCCAGCGGTGCAGCGGGCAGACGATGTTCTGCACGTTGCCGCGGCCCTCGAGCATGATCGACTGGCGGTGGCGGCACACGTTGGACAGCAATTCCACGCCGCCGGCGTTCCTCACCAGCACCTTGGCGTCCTCCATCCAGGGCAGGGTCTGGTAGTCGCCGACCTTCGGCACCATCAGCTCGTGGCCGACGTAGTGGGCGCCGGGATCGAACAGGCGCGCTTTCTCCTGCGCGAACACCGCCTCGTCGAAGTACCAGGACATCGGCGGCTGGCAGTCGGCCCGCTTAAGCTGGCGCGGGCCCGGCAGATTGGACATGGAAGGTGGGGATTGGGCTGAAAATGGCGCGCATTCTACCCCCGGCAAGGTTTGACCGGGGAACGGCCGGTCGGCTAAGTTCACGCCATGGCCAAGGCGGCGGAAGTTTCGTTCGAAAAGGCGCTGGCGGAGCTGGAGAAGCTCGTGGCGCAGATGGAAGGCGGCAAATTGTCGCTCGAGCAGGCGCTCGAGGCGCACAAGCGCGGGCTGGAGCTGGCGCGCTTCTGCCAGGAGCGCCTGGAGGCGGCGCAGCGCCAGGTGAAGGTGCTCGAAGGCGAGGTGCTGAAGACGCTCGACGTGGAACCCGGGACCGGTGACGGCGGCTGATCCCGGCTTCACGGCCTGGATGGGCGGCATCCAGGCGCGAATCGAGGCCGTGCTCGCGCGCCTGCTGCCCGCGGCGCACATCGCGCCGTCGCGGCTGCACGCGGCGATGCGCTACGCCGCGCTCGATGGCGGCAAGCGCGTGCGCCCGCTGCTGACCTACGCGGCGGGCGAACTGGTGCAGGCCGGTCCCGAGCGGCTCGATACTGCGGCTGCGGCGGTGGAGCTGATCCATGCCTACTCTCTCGTGCACGACGACCTGCCGTGCATGGACGACGACGTGCTCCGCCGCGGCAAGCCGACGGTGCATGTCGAGTACGACGAAGCGACCGCGCTCCTGGTGGGCGATGCGCTGCAGTCGCTCGCGTTCCAGCTGCTGGCCGAGCCCGCACTCGCCGAGGATCCGCGCGCGCAGCTGGAGATGATCCGGCTGCTTGCGGGGGCGGCGGGTTCGCGCGGCATGGCCGGCGGGCAGCAGATCGACCTGGAGTCCACCGGCAAGCACCTGGAAGCGCCCGAGCTGGAGTCGATGCACATCCACAAGACGGGGGCGCTGATCCGCGCCGCGGTGCTGTTGGGGGGCGCCTGCGGCGGCGCGCTCGAGGGCGAGCTGCGCGACCGGCTCGACCAGTACGCGAAGGCGGTGGGCCTCGCGTTCCAGGTGGTGGACGACGTGCTGGACGCCGAGGCGTCGAGCGCCACCCTGGGCAAGACCGCGGGCAAGGACGCGCGCCAGGGCAAGCCCACCTACGTTTCGGCGATGGGGCTGGCGCACGCCCGCGAACTCGCGCAGGAACTGAGGCAGAATGCCCACGCGGCGCTCGCGCCCCTCGGCACCCCCGCACGGCGGTTGCGCGAGATCGCCGATTTCATCGTGCTGCGCAAGTTCTAGGCATGGCCGCCCTCACTGAAGCGCTGCCGGACGGCGGCTACAATCCGGCGATGTTCGAGCTGCTGAAGACGATCGACGACCCGTCCGCGCTGCGCCAGCTGGAGCGCAAGGACCTGCACCGGCTGGCCGGGGAGCTGCGCGCCTACGTGCTCGATTCGGTGTCGAAGACGGGCGGCCACCTGTCGTCCAACCTAGGCACCGTCGAGCTCACCATCGCCCTGCACAAGGTGTTCGAGACGCCCGAGGACCGCATCGTCTGGGACGTCGGCCACCAGACCTACGCGCACAAGATCCTCACGGGACGGCGCGAGGCGATGGCGCGCCTGCGCATGCTCGACGGCATCTCGGGCTTTCCGCGGCGCAGCGAATCCGCCTACGACACCTTCGGCACCGCGCATTCGTCGACTTCGATCTCGGCGGCGCTCGGCATGGCGGCGGCGGCCAAAGCCAAGGGCGAGAGCCGCAAGTGCGTGGCGGTGATCGGCGACGGTGCCATGTCCGCGGGCATGGCCTTCGAGGCGATGAACAACGCCGGCGCCATGGACGTGGACCTGCTGGTGATTCTCAACGACAACGAGATGTCGATCTCGCCGCCGGTGGGGGCGCTCACCAACTACCTGGCGCGGTTGCTCTCGGGCCGCATGTACGCGACGGCGCGCAAGGCGAGCGAGCACATTCTGAAGCGCGTGGGCGTGTGGGAGTTCGCCCGGCGCACCGAGGAGCACGTCAAGGGCATGGTGACGCCTTCGACGCTGTTCGAGGAGTTCGGCTTCAACTACATCGGCCCGATCGACGGCCACGACCTGGACACGCTGATCGCCACGCTGACCAATATCCGCGCGTTGAAGGGCCCGCAGTTCCTGCATATCGTCACGCGCAAGGGCCAGGGCTACAAGCTGGCCGAGGACGACCCGATCGCCTACCACGGGCCGAGCAAGTTCGACCCGGCCGAGGGCATCCAGAAGCCCGCCACGCCCGCCAAGCCCTCCTACAGCCAGGTGTTTGGCGATTGGCTGTGCGACATGGCGGCGGCGGATGCGCGCCTGATGGCGATCACGCCGGCGATGCGCGAGGGCTCCGGCATGGTGAAGTACTCGGAGAAGTTTCCCGAGCGCTATTTCGACGTCGGCATCGCCGAGCAGCACTCGGTCACCTTTGCAGCGGGCCTCGCTTGCGAGGGCCTGCGGCCGGTGGTGGCGATCTATTCGACCTTCCTGCAGCGCGGCTACGACCAGCTGATCCACGACGTCGCCATCCAGAACCTGCCGGTGACCTTCGCGCTGGATCGGGGCGGGCTGGTCGGGGGCGACGGCGCCACGCACAACGGCGCCTTCGATCTCGCGTACCTGCGCACGGTGCCCAACCTCACCGTGATGGCGCCCTCGGACGCGGACGAGTGCCGGCGCATGCTGAGCACCGCCTTTCACCTGGGCACGCCCGCCGCGGTGCGCTACCCGCGCGGCGTGGCGCTCGGCGAGACGCGGCCCGGGCTGGAGACGCTGCCGGTCGGCAAGGGCGAAGTGCGCCGGCGCGGCAAGCGCATCGCGATCCTCGCCTTCGGCTCGATGGTGAAGCCGGCGCAGGAGGCGGGCGAGGCGCTCGAGGCCACGGTGGCCAACATGCGCTTCGTCAAGCCGCTCGACGCAGGGCTGGTGCGTGAACTGGCGCAGGCCCACGACCTGCTGGTCACGGTCGAGGAGCACCAGGTCATGGGCGGCGCGGGCAGCGCGGTGTGCGAGGCGCTTGCCGCGCTCGGCATGGAAAAGCGCGTGCTGCTGCTCGGGCTGCCCGATCGCTTCATCGACCATGGCGATCCCGCCAAACTCCTGTCGTCGGTGGGATTGGACGCCGCCGGCATCCAAAAGGCGGTGCGGGCCGTAATAGCCGAGTAATTTACTCGGGAGTTATAATCGCCCCATGAAAGCCAAGGACCTGCACGAAATCCCCGACGTCCAGAGCGCGCCCGACTCGCGCAAGCTGGACATCGACAAAGTCGGCATCAAGGCCATCCGCCATCCGATCCAGATCCAGCAGCGCGCGGGCGGGGTGCAGCACACCATCGCCCACTTCAACATGTACGTCGGCCTGCCGCACCAATTCAAGGGCACGCACATGTCGCGCTTCGTGGAGATCCTCTCCGCGCACGAGCGCGAGATCACCGTCGAGTCGTTCCAGACCATGGTGCGCGAGATGGTGGCCAAGCTCGAGGCGGAAGAAGGTGTGGTCGAGATGACCTTCCCCTATTTCATCGACAAGGCCGCGCCGGTGTCGGGCGTAAAGAGCCTGATGGACTACGAAGTCACCTTCGTGTCGCAGATCCTTCAGGGCCAGCAGTGCTTCGCCATGAAGGTGCTGGTGCCGGTGACCAGCCTGTGCCCCTGCTCCAAGGGCATCAGCGAGCGCGGCGCGCACAACCAGCGCTCGCACGTCACCGTCACCGCGCACACCGGCGAGTTCGTCTGGATCGAGGAGATCGTCGATCTGGTGGAAAAGCAGGCCTCGAGCGAGCTCTACGGCTTGCTGAAGCGCCCGGACGAGAAGTACGTCACCGAGCGCGCCTACGACAACCCCAAGTTCGTCGAGGACATGGTGCGCGACGTGGCCGCCGTGCTCACCCTGGACGAGCGCATCACCCGGTTCGTGGTCGAGTCGGAGAACTTCGAGTCGATCCACAACCACTCCGCCTACGCGCTCATTGAACGCGACAAGACGGCTCGCTAGCGGCCTCGCCGTCTGGCTCGGCATGAGCGGCGCGACCGCCCAGGACTTCGCCGCCCTGCGGGCGCAGTTGGTGGCGGAGGTGGAAGCCACGTACGCGCAGACGGCCGGCCAGACGGGCCTCGCGCGCATGTCGCCGCCCGTGCGCGATGCGCTTGCGCGGGTGGAGCGCCACCGCTTCGTGCCGCAGAGCCAGCGTGCGCTGGCCTACCGCAACCATCCGCTGCCGATCGGCGCCGGCCAGACCATCTCGCAGCCCTACATCGTTGCGCTCACGACCGACCTGGTGCGGGCCAAGCCCGGCGACGTGGTGCTGGAAATCGGCACGGGCTCGGGTTACCAGGCGGCGATGCTCGCGGAGATCGTGCAGCAGGTCTACTCCGTCGAGCTGATCGAGGACTTGGGCCGCGAGGCCGCTAAGCGGCTCGGGGCCGCGGGCTACGCCAACGTCGAGGTGCGCATCGGCGACGGCTATGCCGGTTGGCCGGAGAAGGCGCCGTTCGACGGCATCGTGGTGACCGCGGCGGCGCCAAGCGTGCCGCAAGCACTCATCGATCAATTGAAGCCCGGCGGGCGGCTGGTGATCCCGGTGGGCGCTCGCCACGAAGCGCAGGAGCTGCTGGTCCTGACCAAGCGCGCCGACGGCGGCGTGGATCGGCGCAGCGTGCTGCCGGTACGCTTCGTGCCGCTGGTCCCCGGCGGCGGCTAGTAGCGCCGGATGAGGGTCATGACCTGGCCCTCGTTGCGCATCTCGACGCGATTGAGGAAGCTCATGCCGAGTAGCGCGATGTCCAGCCCCTGCTCGAGCACGACTGCGTCCACCGCCGCGACCTCGATGGCGCCCAGGCGCACGCTGTCCAGGCGTACGCGGTACACCGGCACCACGCCGGCGGCGGTCTTGGTGAGCGCCAGCGTGCCCTTGCGGTAGTCCAGGCCGAGGCGCCGGGCGTCGGCCGCGGGCAGCGCCACCACCGTCGCGCCCGTGTCGACGACGAAGCGCACCGGCTGGCCGTTGACGGCGCCATCGGTGACATAGTGGCCGCGCGTGTCCGCGGCGAGGGCCACGCTCTGGCGCGCGTCGGCGCTGGTGCTGTAGTGCTGGCCGCGCGCGAGCGTGCGCCGCGCGCCGTCCACCTCGATCACGGCCTGGTCGCGTTCCACCGAGATCAGGGTGACGCCGCCGGCGTCGCGCCCGACGCGCACGGTGCGCGGTGCGGCGCCGTCGATCACGAGGATCGCCGCCTTGTCGCCGAAGGTGCCCACCAGCGTCACCTCCAGCGCGGCCGCGGGCGCCCCGGTGAGCGCGAGGAGGAGCGCGGCGGCGGCCGCACTAGAATGCCGAACGATGAAGCCGGTTGCCATCTTCCGCCACGCTCCCAGCGAGGGCCCGGGATATTTTGCCAGCTATCTCGAGCGCAGGGAGATTTCCTGGCAACTCGTGGCGCTGGACGAAGGCCGAAAGGTGCCGCGCAGCGCGCGGCCCTACTCGGGACTCGTATTCATGGGGGGGCCGATGAGCGTGAACGATGAATTGCCGTGGATGGTTCCGGCGCTCAAGCTGATCGCCGACGCGGTGCGCCAGGACGTGCCGGTACTGGGGCATTGCCTGGGCGGCCAGCTCATCGCGCGCGCGTTCGGCGGCGAGGTACGACCCGCGGCGGTGAAGGAGATCGGCTGGGGCGCGGTGAGCGTGGCGGACAATGCCCTGGCGCGCGACTGGTTCGGCCCGGTGCAGAGCTTCGAGTGTTTCCATTGGCACGGCGAGACGTTTTCCATTCCGCCGGGCGGCACGCGCGTGCTGGAGAGCCCGCATTGTCCCAACCAGGCGTTCGCGCTCGGCCGGCACTTCGGCATGCAGTGCCATGTCGAGATGACCGAGGACATGGTGCGCGACTGGGTGCGCGGCGGGGCGGACGAGATCGCGCGCTCGCGGCATTCGCCCGGCGTGCAGGATCCCGAAGCGATGCAGCGCGACCTGGCGCGGCGCGTGACGGAATTGCACGCGGTCGCTGACCGCATCTACCAACGCTGGGTGGAAGGACTCAGTCGCGGAAGTTGATGAACTGCAGCGGGACGTCCGTCACGCCGCCCCGCACCAGCTGGATCGCCGCCTGCAGGTCGTCCTTCTTGGCGCCTGAAATGCGCACCAGGTCGCCCTGGATCGACGGTTGAACTTTAAGCTTCGCGTCCTTGACGAGCTTCTGGATGGCCTTGGCCTTGTCTTGCGCGATGCCGGTCTTCACCGTGATCACGCGCTTCGCCTTGTCCCCGGAAATGCTCTCCACCTCGCCGAGCTCCAGGCAGCGCACGTCCACATTGCGCTTGGCCAGGCGCTGGCGCAGCACGTCGGTGACCTGGCCGAGCTTGAACTCGTCGTCCGCGAACACCGTGAGCTCGAACTCCTTTTGCTCGATGCGCGCATCCGAACCCTTGAAGTCGTAGCGGTTCTGGATCTCCTTGTTCGACTGCTCGACGGCGTTCTTCACTTCCTGGGAATTGACCTGGGACACGATGTCGAAGGAGGGCATGGGGCGATTCTACGCGCGTGCGCCGCGCAGGTAGAAGGGACGGCCGGCGAGTCGGGCCGGCGCACCGACGGATTCGCCAAACGCGCTCTCGACCCGGCTGCAGGGCTCGTCCGCGGGAAACGGCAGCGCCGGCCCGTGCGCCCAGGTCAGCGCCACGACCTCGCCGTCGGCGCGCCGGAACGCGAAGCGGTAGCGCCCATGGCGCTGGCCGCGGCGTTCGGGCATCCGCGCGCCGACGAACGTCGCGTCCCCCAGCAACTGCAAGTACTGCTTCAGCATCGTGTAGGCAGGCCGCGCGCGCAGCGCCGCCGGATCCGCGTCGTCGACCAGGCCAAAGCCGCGCGCCGCGAGGCGCCACCAGACCACGCGCTCCACCATGCCCGAGCCGAGCGCGAGGCACAGGTAGCGCAGGAGGTAGTCGGCGTACTCGTCCTCGGTGACGCCCACGTCTCCCGCGTGGCGCCAGGCCGGAAAGTACGGCGCATGGATGGGCGCGTGCGCGCCCGTGCCGCGCAGTGGCCAATTTACTTCAGACACCATGAAGCGATCGACACCCGCGGCGCGCGCGACTGCGCGGCCCAAGGTGAACTTTTCCGGCGCGCCGAACCCGTGCTGCGGGTTCTCGGGGGCTCCGCGCCGGTCGACGTAGAGATGGTGCGAAAGCGCGGCCAAGGGCACTTCGCGCGGCCATTCGCGCAAGGCGGGAAACACCGCGGCGTACTCGAAGTCGATCGCCGCCGGGCCGGTGAAGCGCAACCCCGGGAAGCGTGCCTGCAACTCGGGCAGCGGTGCATAGAGCGCGCGCAGCTCCTCGTAGCCCCACACACCCCATTTCACCCGGTTGATGGCATGGCCGACCTCGACGAAGTCCGCGACCTCCGCCACGCCCTCGAGCGCAGCGCCGGCGAAGGCCCGCCACGAATCCGGGTGGCGCAGCGCGGTCCGGTCCTGCACCAGCGCGATGCCGACGGGGTGTCCGGCGCGATGCAGCGCGTGCACCAGATCAATCCGGAAGCGCAGGCCCTGCGGCGTTTCGTGGTGATACAAGCGCACCAGCGCGGGCACGCGGCCCAGGCCCGCGAGCAGCGCGAGCTCCTGCTCGAGCGTGGCGGGCGTCGGCTCGAGCGCCATGCCGACGCGTCCCGCCATCGCGACGGGGCGCGCGTAGGCCTCGGCGCGCAGCGCGCGGTACTCGCCCCACACGGCGGGCGCCGCGCGCAACGTGTCCAGGACCATGCGCCGCCCGCGCGAGCGCTGGTAAAGGCGGGCACGGTCGCGTCGCAGCAGCGCGCTGATCGGCTGTGCGGTGGACGCGTCCCAGATCCAGACGTCGCGCGCCGCGGGATAGTCGCGTTCGGTCGGATCGCGGCGCCGGCCGCGCAAGGCGCTGCGCCAGCGGCGCAAGCGCACTTTATGGCTGTACAGCCAACGGTAGAAGCGGTTCCAGCCGAGCAGCCCGCGAGGCGGAATGCCGCCCCAGTACATCTCGGCAAGCATCTGCACCAGGTCGGAGGGCAACTCGAGGCGCGACAGGTCGAACGCGCGCTGGCGCAGGCCGAGCGCACCGCGGATGCGCCCGCGATTGAGGTCCACCACCATGAAGTCGCGCCAACGTTCCGCGCCGGTGGACCGCAGCAGCACGTTCTGAGCGCCGAAATCGTTGTGCAGGAACCCCGCCTCGTGCATGCCCCGCAGGCCTGCGGCCACGCATTCGAGCAGTCCCACGAAGCGCGCCGCCTGCGGCGGGCGGTCGTCGTAGAGCCGCAACAGCGCGTCGCGCAGGGTCTGGGCGCCGTCCTGGAACTCGGCGAGGTAGTAGCTCTCGCGCAGCCGTCCGTCCTCCCAGCGCTCGAGGTAGCCGATCGGCGCCGGGGTGCCGGCGCCGTGCCGTTCCAGGTGCACGGCCGCTTCGTAGGTGCGCCGGGCCTTCGAGCCGCGGCGCGCGTCGCGCAAGTCCCTCAGCCAGGCCTGCCGGCCGAATGCCTTGACCATCATCGCGACAGTGCGGCCGTTCACCGGCAGCTCGAGGCGGATATTGCGGTTGCGGCCGGCGGCCAGCAGTTGCGCGCCGGGCGCGGCGAGCAGCGCCGGCAGGCGGGACAGGTGCTCGAGCAGGTCGGGCGCGCGCCAGCGATCCGCGAGCTCGCCGGCGAAGGCGCCGGCGAGCGCGGTCCCGTCAACGGCCATTCAGGCGCTGGAGCTCTGCGGTCCAGCGCAGCGTCGCGTCGAGCAGCCAGTCGGCGTCGCTGGCGTCGCGGTAGCGGGTGTAGGTCGAGACGCTGAGCGCCTTGCCGCGAACCAGCATCAGCGTCGTGGTGTGGAGCAGGTACTGCGGTTCGGTCTCGGTGCGCGGCGGCAATCGGGTGGCGATGAGCAGCGAGACGAATAGCGGCGTGCGGCGCAGCTCGCGTACCAAGCTCGGCTGGCCGATGGGGCGGGTGTCGAGAAACGCGCGCAGGTCGCCGCTCGCCATCGGGTCGCCCAGGCCGCGCACCGCTTCGGCGGCGAAGGCGCGGAATTCCGACAGCCCGACGCTGTTGCGCTCCAGCGCGCGCGGCGTGGCCACCAGCAGGTAGCGCAGCAGTTCGGGCGTGTCGCCCGAGCTGAAGCGGCGCAGGTCGGCGTCCGTGAGCGCGAACAGCAGGATGCGGTTGGAGGCCGGCGTGAGGCTCTCGGCGAGCTCCTGCAGGCGCGGCGAGGCGAGCTCGAGCGTGTCGGCGAAGCCGGGCGGCGCGTCGAGCACGATGCGCTCGTCCCCCAGTCGCACCGCGAACGGCGCGGCGGTGCAGCTGAACGACACGGCGAAGACCACGGCGAAAGCGAGTGCGCGCACGGCGGCCATTCTATCGCCCATCACGTATCATCCCCGCTTTACGGAGAGCGGGAACTTGGCCACGATCCTCAGCACGCTGCCCAGGGGCGAGAAAGTCGGCATCGCCTTCTCGGGCGGCCTCGACACGAGCGCCGCGGTGCACTGGATGCGCGCGAAGGGCGCGATCCCGCATGCCTACACGGCCAACCTGGGCCAGCCCGACGAGCCGGACTACGCCGAGATCCCGAAGAAGGCGCTCGCCTACGGCGCCGAGAAGGCGCGCCTGGTCGAGTGCCGCCCGCAGCTCGTGGCCGAGGGCATCGCGGCGATCCAGTGCGGCGCGTTCCACATTTCCACCGGCGGCGCGACCTACTTCAACACCACGCCGCTCGGGCGCGCGGTCACCGGCACCCTGCTGGTGGTCGCCATGCGCGAGGACGCGGTGGGCATCTGGAGCGACGGCAGCACCTACAAGGGCAACGACATCGAGCGCTTCTACCGCTATGGCCTGCTCGCGAATCCCGCGTTGCGCATCTACAAGCCCTGGCTCGACCAGGCGTTCATCGACGAGCTCGGCGGCCGCAAGGAGATGTCGGCGTACATGGCCAAGGCGGGCTTCGACTACAAGATGAGCGCCGAGCAGGCCTACTCGACGGACTCGAACCTCCTCGGCGCCACGCACGAGGCGAAGGACCTGGAGTTCCTCGACAAGGGCATCGCGATCGTCAAGCCGATCATGGGCGTCGCCTTCTGGCGCGAGGACGTGGCGGTGAAGGCAGAACGGGTCACGGTGCGCTTCGAAGAGGGCGTGCCCGTGGCGCTGAACGGCCAGCATTTTGCGGACGCGGTGGCGCTGCTCACGGAGGCGAACGCGATCGGCGGCCGGCACGGCCTGGGGATGTGCGACCAGATCGAGAACCGCATCATCGAGGCGAAGAGCCGCGGCATCTACGAGGCGCCGGGCATGGCGCTGCTGCACATCGCCTATGAGCGCCTGGTCACCGGCATCCACAACGAGGACACGATCGAGCAGTACCGCATCAACGGCCTGCGGCTGGGGCGGCTGCTGTACCAGGGGCGCTGGTTCGACCCGCAGACTCTGATGCTGCGCGAGACCGCGCAGCGCTGGGTGGCGAAGGCAGTGACGGGCGAAGTGGCGCTCGAGCTGCGCCGCGGCAACGATTATTCGATCCTGGATACGAACAGCCCGAACCTCACCTACAAGCCCGAGCGGCTGACGATGGAGAAGGGCGAGGAAGTATTCTTCACCCCGGCGGACCGCATCGGGCAGCTGACGATGCGCAACCTCGACATCGCGGACACGCGCGAGAAGCTGCGCGTGTACGGCGAAGCGGGGCTGCTCGGCGATGCCGCGAAGGACGGCGTGCCGCTCCTGGGCGGCGGCAAGCCGAAGCAGCGCTGAGCGCTACTTCCCGAGGGCGAGCTTGACGCCGAAGCCGACCAGCAGGGTGCCGGCGACGCGGTTGAGCCAGACGCCGGTGCGCGGGCTGGCGCGCATGCGGTCGGCGGCGAAGTGCGTGATGGCAATGACGATCACGCAGTAAACGAAGGTAAGGGCGGCGATCGTCAGCGCCATCACGCCGAAGGTCAGCAGCCCCTGGTGCCGCGCCGGGTCGACGAACAGTGGAAAAAAAGCCATGTAGAACACGATCGCCTTGGGATTGAGGATCGTGATGAGTATCGCCTGCTGGAAAAAGCGGCGCGGCGCCATGTCAAGGACCGGGGCGTCGCCGGGCTTGGCCAGGACCATCCGCACGCCGAGGTACGCCAGGTAAACCGCGCCGGCGTACTGCACCAGCCCGAACACACCCGGGTTCGCGGCGAGCAGCGCCGCAACGCCCGCCACGGCGAGCCACATCAGCAGCTGGTCCGCGACGATCACGCCCAGCGTCGCCGCGAGGCCGCCGACGATCCGGCCCTTGGTGGTGGAGGTGATGATGGCGAGGTTGCCCACGCCGGGAATCGCCAGGAACACGACCACCGCGACGACGAAGGCCCCGTAGTCGGCAACCCCAAGGTCCGCGACGCCGAACATCATTTCTTCACCTTGCCGAGCAGCAGGAACTCCAGCAGCGCTTTTTGCGTGTGCAGGCGGTTCTCCGCCTCCTCCCACACCACGCTTTGCGGCCCGTCGATCACCTCGGCCGCCACTTCCTCGCCGCGGTGCGCGGGCAGGCAGTGCATGAACAGCGCATCCTTCCTCGCCGCCTTCATCATCTCCGCGTCCACCTGCCAGGCTTCGAAGTCGCGCTTGCGCGCTTCGTTCTCGGCCTCGAAGCCCATGCTGGTCCACACGTCCGTGGTGACCAGGTGCGCGCCCTTGGCCGCCTGCATCGGGTCGCGGAACTCCTCGTAGTGGTCGGTGCCGAACAGGCCGGCCCGCTCGGGCTCCACCTCGTAGCCGGGCGGTGTCGACACGTGCACGTTGAAATCGAGTACCTCGGCGGCCTGCAGCCAGGTATTGCACACGTTGTTCGAATCGCCAATCCACGCCACGGTCTTGCCACGGATCGGGCCGCGCTGCTCGACGTAGGTGAAGATGTCGGCCAGCACCTGGCAGGGATGGTATTCGTTGGTGAGGCCGTTGATCACGGGCACGCGCGAGTTCTCCGCGAAGCGCTCCAGGATCGCCTGCTCGAAAGTGCGGATCATCACCACGTCGCACATGCGCGAAATCACCTGCGCGGCGTCCCCCACCGGCTCGCCGCGCCCGAGCTGCGAGTCGCGCGTGGACAGGAAGATCGCCGCGCCGCCCAGCTGGTGCATGCCCGCCTCGAACGACAGCCGCGTGCGCGTGGACTGCTTCTCGAAAATCATCACCAGCGTGCGGTCTTCCAGCGGCCAGTAGCGCTGGTAGCGCTTGAACTGGTTCTTGATCCAGCGCGTGCGCGCGAACAGGTGCGCCAGCTCCGCGCGCGAGAGGTCCTTGAACTGGAGGAAATGGCGCAGCTTCGCCATGCGCGGGCCCGGTGGCCTTTCAGTGCGCCGCGGCGACGCGGGGCTGCGCGCCGCTGCGCGCGAGGAACTCCTTGACCAGCGGCACGAGCCGCTCCACCACTTCGCGCCCTTCTGCCTCGCTCATCACCAGCGCCGGCAGGAGTCGAATCACGTTGTCGGCCGTTACGTTGAACACGAGGCCGGCATCGAGTCCCATTTTCACCAGCTCGCCGCACGGCCGGTCGAGCTCCACGCCGATCATCAGGCCCATGCCGCGCACCTCGACGACCCCGGCCACGCCCTCGAGCGCCGCCGCCAGGCCGCCGCGGATCGCGTCGCCCACCTTCAACGCGTTCTCGAGGAGCCCCTCGTCCCGCATGGTGTCCAGCGTCGTCACCACGCCGCACATGGCGAGCGGATTGCCGCCGAAGGTGGAGCCGTGATTGCCGGGTTTGAATACGCCCTTGGCGCGCCCGCCGACGACGCAGGCGCCCACCGGCACGCCGGAGGCGAGGCCCTTGGCGAGCGGCACCACGTCGGGCTGGATGCCGGCATGCTGGTACACGAACCATTTGCCGGTGCGCCCGAGGCCGCACTGCACTTCGTCCGACATGAACAGCCACTCGTTGGCGTCGCAGATCTCCTTCAATCCGCGCAGGTAATCCAGGCGCGAGACGTTGATGCCGCCTTCGCCCTGGATCGGCTCGATGAACACCGCCACCACGTTCTTGTTGTGCGCGGCGATCTGGCGCACGGCTTCAAGGTCGTTCAGCGGCACGCGCACGAAGCCCTGCACCAGCGGCTCGAAGCCGGCCTGCACCTTGCGGCTGCCGCTGGCCGAGAGCGTGGCCAGGGACCGGCCGTGGAACGACTTCTCCATGACGATGATCGCCGGCTCGGCGACGCCGCGGTCGTGGCCGTACTTGCGCGCCACCTTGATCGCCGCCTCGTTCGCTTCGAGCCCGGAATTGCAGAAAAACACTTCGTCGAGGCCGGTGATCTGCGCGATGCGGTCGGCGGCCTGCTCCTGCAACGGGATCTGGAACAGGTTCGAGGTGTGGATGATGCGGCCGATTTGCTCGGTGAGCGCCGCCACCAGCCGGGGATGGGCATGGCCGAGCGTGTTCACGGCGATGCCGGCGAGTGCGTCGAGGTACTTGTTGCCCGCCTCGTCGTAGAGCCACACGCCTTGGCCGCGCACGAACGCGACCGGCAACCGGGCGTAGGTGTTCATCACGTGGCTCATGGCGTCACCTCCATCAACAATGCAAAACGGCGGCCCGAGCCGCCGTTCCGGAAATGCTAACACAGCGGCCATAATGGCGGACCCATGACCCCCGACCAGATGATCGTTCTCGGTGTCCTCGTCGCCACGGTCGCCATGTTCGTGTGGGGACGGTGGCGCCACGACATGGTGGCCATGGGTGCGCTGCTCGCCTGCGTGGCCGGCGGACTGGTGCCCTTTGACGACGCGTTCAACGGGCTGGGGCACCCGGCCGTGGTGACGGTCGCCTGCGTGCTGGTGCTCAGCCACGGCCTGCAAAGCTCGGGGGCGGTGGATGTACTGACGCGCGCGGTCCTGCCCACGCAGTCCGGGCCGACGCTCGTCATTGCCGCATTGACGGGGCTTGCCGCGGTGCTCTCGGCGTTCATGAACAACGTGGGCGCGCTCGCGTTGCTGATGCCGGTGGCGATCCAGGCCGCAAGGCGCCTGCAGTTGCCGCCCGGCAAGCTCCTCATGCCGCTCGCCTTCGGCTCCATTCTCGGCGGCACCACGACGTTGATCGGCACGCCGACCAACCTCATCGTGTCGGGCTTTCGCGATCAGGCCGGCGTGCGCGGCTTCGCCATGTTCGATTTCGCGCCGGTCGGCATTGCGGTGACCGTCGTGGGTTTGGTGTTCGTGACGCTCATCGGCTGGCGCCTGGTGCCGGCGCGCAAGTCGGCGGGCATCGAGGGTTTCGAAACCGAAGCCTATCTCACCGAAGCGCGCGTGTCCGAAGGCAGCAAGGCCGCCGGCATGACGTTGCGGGAGATCGAGTCGGCGCTCGATGAATCGGGCGCCCAGGTGGTGGGGCTGGTGCGCAACGACGTGCGCGTCACTGCGCCCAGCCCGGGTCGCATGGTGCGCGCAGGCGACATCATAGCGATCGAGGCCGAGGCCGAGGCGCTGTCGAGCGCGCTCTCTAGCCTCGGGCTGCAGCTCGAGGAGGCCAAGTCGCCCGCGGCGGAGGGCGAGGCGAAAGGCGAGGCGCGCGCCGAGGAGAAGGAAGACAAGCCGGCCGCCACCGACGAGATCGTGCTGGTCGAGCTCGCCGTGCTGCCCCAGTCGCACATGGTGGGACGCTCCGCCAGCGACGTGATGCTGCGCAGCCGCTACGGCGTCAACCTGCTCGCGGTGTCCCGGCAGGGCGAGCGTTCGACCGCGCGGCTTCGCACGATGCTGTTCGCGGCGGGCGACGTGCTGCTGGTGCAAGGGGCGCCCGACGCGGTCGCGGAGTTTTCCTCGGGCTCGGGTTGCCTGCCGCTCGCGGCGCGCGAGGTGCGCATACCGGACAAGCGCAAGGCGGTGATCGCGAGCGCCATCATGCTGGTCGCCGTCGCCGGTGCGGCGTTCGGCCTGGTCCCGGCGGCCATCTCCTTCGCCGCGGGCGTGCTCGCCTCGATGGCCTTTCGCACCGTGCCGCCGCGGGCCGTCTATGACGCGATCGACTGGCCGGTGATCGTGCTGCTGGCGATGCTGCTGCCCGTGGCAGGGGCCATGCAGAGCACGGGCGCCGCCGACCTGGTGGCGCGGCTCCTGCTGGATCACGTTGCGCGCGGCGACGCCGTCGTCGGGCTGGTGGTCATCCTGGTCGCCACCATCATCCTGACGGATCTGATGAACAACGCCGCGACGGCCGCCGTGATGTGTCCGATCGCCCTCGGTGCGGCCAGCCAGCTCGAGGCCAATCCGGACACCTACCTGATGGCGGTGGCGGTGGGCGCCTCCTGCGCTTTCCTCACGCCCATCGGGCACCAGAACAACACCCTGATCCTGGGCCCCGGGGGCTTTCGCTTCGGCGATTACTGGCGCATGGGACTGCCGTTGGACGTGCTGGTGCTCGCGGTGAGCATCCCGATGCTGCTGCTGGTCTGGCCGCTGTAGCAATAGGAGGCGACGTGGACACCCTGACCGACGCGCTCAGCCGCATACGCGGATGGCTCGATGTGACGATCCTCGAGGCGGCCGACACGCGCATCACCCTGTGGTCGCTGCTGTATTTGGTGTTTCTCATCGTGCTGCTGTTCTGGGTGGCGCACTGGCTGCGCCGCTGGATCGCCGAGGGGCCGCTCGCGCGCACGGGCATGGACGCCGGCGCGCGCCATGCGGCGGGCACGATCGCGCGTTACCTGCTGCTGCTGATCGGATTCCTCGTCATCCTCCAGTCAGCCGGCATCGACCTCACCACCTTCAATGTGCTCGCCGGCGCCATCGGCATCGGCGTGGGCTTTGGCCTGCAGAACGTGGTGAGCAACTTCTTCGCGGGCCTGATCATCATGTTCGAGCGGCCGATCAAGATCGGCGACCGCATCGTGGTCGACCAGGTGGAGGGCGACGTCATCGAGATCGGTGCCCGCGCCACCACGGTACTCACCAACGACAACATCGCGATCCTCGTGCCGAACTCCAAGTTCATCACCGAGAACGTGGTGAACTGGCAGTTCAACGACAATAACGTGCGCTTCCGCATTCCGGTGAGCGTGGCCTACGGCAGCGATGCGGACCAGGTGGAGAAGATCCTGCTCGAGGCGGCGCAGGAGAACAAGGACGTGCTCGAGGATCCGCCGCCCGGCGTGCGCCTGCTCGAATTCGGCGACAACGGCCTGCACTTCGAGCTGCGCGCCTGGAGCGCCAGCCTCGTGCACCGCAAGGGGCGGCTGACGAGCGCGCTCAATCGCGCCATCTACGAGAAGTTCAACGCGGCGGGGATCGCGTTTCCGTTCCCGCAGCGCGATTTGCACCTGCGCGGCGGGGTGCTGGAAGTGCGGCGGGCCGAGCGCAAGGACTAGCCGAGCGGCCGCAAACCCTTCTCCTCCTCGACCCGCAGCACCCGCACGCACGGCTGGTAGCCCTCGTAGACCACGCCGTGGATCTCCATGCGCTTTTGCGAGCGCAGCAGGCTGGCGAGGTACTCGGCGATGTCGCGCGTGATGAGTTGCCCCGGCACCAGCACCGGGATGCCGGGCGGGTAGGGCACGATCTGGTCGGCGCACACGCGCCGCGCGAGCGCCTTGTTGACCCGCTCCTTGTCGTCGAGCACCGGCACCAGTTCGCCGCCGCAATAGAAGGCGTCGCGCGGCAGGTAGCGCAGCTTGGTGAACGCGGGAATCTCGGGCGTGCGCACCAGGCGCCGCGGCGCACGTTTTTCGCGCGCGATGCGCATCAACGCGTCGTACAGGCGCGACACCTTGGAGCGCGTGGTGCCGACGGTCAGCAGCAGCGTCAGCGTGTTGAAGGTACTTTTCTCGGTCTGGATGTTGAAGCGCTCGAACAGCACCTTCTGCAGGTCGTCGACCGTGTAGCCGCAGCCGGAGATGTCGACGGTGACCTTGGTCGGATCGAGGCGGATGCCGTCATGCCGGAGCTCCTCGGGCAGCAGGTCCTCGAGTTCCAGGCTCCTGAACACGCCCGTCGAATTGATCTGCGCGCGCAGTTCCTTGGCCAGCGCGAGCGTGCGCGACAAGAGCTTGTAGCCCTCCATCACCGCCTGCTTCCTCGCCACGTCGAGGCTCGCGATCAGCCCGTACTGCGGGCTGGTCGAGGTGTGCATGTTGAAGTTTTCGCGGAACAGATGTTCCCGGAAGTCCGGGTCGTTGACGTGGATCATCGAGGCCTGCGAGAACGCCGACAGCACCTTGTGCGTGGACTGCGTGGCGTAGTCCGCGCCCGCCTCCAGCGCGGTGGGGCGGAACTCGGGGTGAAAGCGCGCGAAGCCGTACCAGGCCTCGTCCACGATCACCTTGATGTTCTTCGCATGCGCCGCCTCGACGATCGGCCCGAGGTCGTAGCGCAGGCCGTCGTAGGTGCACGACGTGAGGATCAGCGCCTCGGCATCCGGGTGCTTGCGGATCGCCTGGAGCACGGTCTTCTTCGGCACCGGGCCGTACAGGCCGTACTTGCGGTTGAGCGCCGAATCCAGGTAGACCGGGTGCGCGCCGGAGAGCACCACGCCGTGGTGCACGCTCTTGTGGCAGTTGCGATCGAGCAGCAGCTTCTCGCCCGGCGCGAGCAGCGTCTGGAAGATGACCTTGTTGGCGGTGGAGGTGCCGTTGGTGGCGAAGAACGTGCGCCGCGCGCCGAACGCCTGCGCCGCCATGTGCTGCGCCTCGGCGATCACGCCTTTCGGGTCCATGAGCGAATCGAGCATCGGCACCGAGACCGACAGGTCGGCGTCGAACACGTGCTCGCCCATGAAGTCGTAGAAGTCGTTCACCCAGGGGCTGCCGCGCAGGCTTTCGCCCGAGGAATGCCCGGGCGTGTGCCACTGGTCCTTCGCCATCCACACGTAATTCTTGAGCTGGTCGTAGAACGGCGTCTTCGCGCGCTCCTGGATCTGCGCGTTGAGAATGCGGTAGATGCCGCGGTAGTCGCGCTCCTCGCGGTAAAAGTAGCCATCCACCGCCTCGGTGAACAGCGCATCCACGACGTCGTCCTCCTTCTCCTGTGCGATGAGGATGTAGACGGAAAGCTCGGGGCGAAAGCGCGTGATGCGCTGCACCAGGTCGAGCGCGGACACCTGCAACTGTCGCGACCCGTTGTGCTTGCCCAGGGTGTACAGCGTGTCGTCGACCAGCACCGCCTGGATGTCGCCGTCGGCTTCGATGGCGGCGAGGGCTTCCTTGGCGGTGGTGACGCCGGAGAAGGTCACGCCGAGAGGGTTGTCCAGGGAACGCGCCGCCGCGTTCAGGCCCTTGACGAACTCGCGCAACACCAGGTGCTCGTCGTTGATGACGAGGATGCGGCTGACGGGCTTCGGCATGAGGGCCGCAAGTATAATCCCGCATGCGCGAGGACTCGCTGACCGAGCCCGCCCGGCGGCCGACCGCCGGGCACCGCGGATGCCGTCCTACTGCATCGCCTTGATGGCCTGGGCGAGCCGGCTCTTGTGGCGTGCCGCGGCATTGCGGTGCAGGATGCGCTTGGCGGCGACGCGATCGATGACGCTGCGCGACTTCTCCAGCGCCGCGGCTGCCGCCGCCTTGTCGCCGCCCGCGATGGCTTTCTTCACGGACTTGATCGCAGTGCGCACTTCGGTGCGCAGCATGACGTTGTGGGCGCGGCGCACGACGTCCTGTCGAGCCGACTTGCGCGAGGATTTGATGTTGGCCATAGCCTTGATCCGGTTGCGAAAAAGGGGCGAATTCTAGCATGAACCTTCTGCGCGCACTGGCCACCGTCAGCAGCTTGACGTTCCTGTCGCGGGTGCTGGGCTATGCGCGGGACTTCTTCATCGCCCGGCTGTTCGGCGCGAGCCTCGCGACGGACGCCTTCTTCGTCGCCTTCCGCATCCCGAACCTGCTGCGGCGCATGTTCGCCGAGGGCGCATTCTCGCAGGCCTTCGTGCCGATCCTGTCGGAGTACCGCAACCGCCAGACGCCGGAGGAGACGCGCAGCCTGGTGGACGTCATCGCCACCGTGTTGTTTCTCGCGCTGGTCGCCGCCACGGCGCTCGGCATGCTGGCCGCCCCGCTCATCGGCTACCTGTTCGCCCCGGGCTGGTACCACGCCGGCGCGGAGCAGTTCGGCCTCACGGTGCAGATGCTGCGCATCACGTTCCCCTACATCCTGTTCATCTCCCTGGTGGCGCTGGCCGCGGGCGTGCTCAACACCTGGAGCCGCTTCGCGGTGCCGGCCTTCACCCCGGTGCTGCTCAACGTGTCGTTCATCGTCGCCGCCGCGTTCTTCGCCGAGCGCTTCGACCCGCCGGTGCTGGCGCTGGCCTGGGCGGTGCTCGTCGGCGGGGCGCTGCAGCTCGCGCTGCAGCTGCCGTTCCTCGCGCGCATCGGCATGCTGCCCCGCTGGCGGCTGAACTGGCGCCATCCCGGCCTGTCGCGGGTGCTCAGGCTGATGGGGCCCGCCCTGTTCGGCGTTTCGGTGAGCCAGATTTCGCTCCTGATCAACACCATCTTCGCCTCGTTCCTGGTGGCGGGAAGCGTGTCCTGGCTGTACTACGCCGACCGGCTGATGGAGTTCCCCGCGGGCGTACTGGGGGTCGCGGTCGGCACCATCCTGCTGCCGAGCCTGTCGCGGCACTACGCCGGCGGCGACGCCGACGAGTACGGCAGGCTCCTCGACTGGGGGCTGCGCGTGACGCTGCTGCTCGCGTTGCCCGCCGCCGCAGCTCTCGCCGTCCTGGCGGTGCCGCTGATCGCGACGCTGTTCCACTATGGGCGCTTTGGCGCCGAGGATGTGTGGATGACGCGCCAGGCGCTGGTGGCCTACAGCATCGGGCTGGTGGGAATGATCCTGGTGAAGATTCTCGCGCCCGGCTTCTATGCGCGCCAGAATGTCGTCACTCCGGTCAAGATCGGCGTCGCCACGCTCGTTGCCACGCAGCTCATGAACCTCGCCTTCATCGGCCCGCTGCAGCACGCCGGACTGGCCCTCGCCCTCGGGCTGGGCGCGTGCCTCAACGCGGGGCTGCTGTACCGCGCGCTGCGCAAAGCGGGCATCTACGTCCCGCAACCCGGGTGGCGGCCCTTCGCTGCGAAGACTGCGCTCGCCGTGTGCGCGATGGCGGTGCTGCTGCATTTGGTCATGCCGTCCGGCGCGTGGTGGCTTCAGGCCACGTGGCAGCACAAGGTGCCCGCCATCGCAGGCCTCGTGCTGCTCGGCGCGCTCGCCTACGGCGCGCTGCTGCTGGTCCTGGGCTTTCGCCCGCGGGACTTCGCGCGCCGCGAGCCCTCCTGATGGCGGTCCCGGATCCCTTCGCCGAGTTGCTGGCGCGGGACGATGCGGAAATCGATTTGGCGCGTGCCTGCCTGCTGATCGCGACTGACGCTTACCCGGGGCTGGACGTGGAAGGCTACCTGGGCGAGATCGAACGGCTGGGGACGCGCCTGCGCGGGCGCCTGCCGGCCGGCGAGAGCATCGAGGCGCGGATCGTCGCGCTCAACGAGTTCCTGTTCGACGATCTCGGCTATCACGGCAACGCCGAGGACTACTACGATCCCCGCAACAGCTACCTGAACGAGGTGCTCGATCGCCGTACGGGCCTGCCGATCACCCTGTGCGTCCTCTACATCGAGGTGGGCCGGCGCATCGGGTTGGCGCTGGAGGGCGTGTCCTTCCCGGGCCATTTCCTCGTTCGGCTGAGGCTTCGCGGCGCCATGCTGGTGCTGGATCCGTTCTCGGGCGGCGAGGCGCAGTCCGAAAGCGACTTGCGCGCCCGGTTGCAGCGCGTGATCCCGCAGAGCGCGGCCGGGGGCGTGCCGATCGAGGAGCTGCCGCTCGACCCGTTCCTTGAGCCTGCCGGCAAGCGCCAGATCCTTGCGCGGCTGCTGCGCAACCTGAAGGGGGTCTACCGGGAGGCGGACCAGCCGCAGCGCCTGCTGGAGGTGCTGAACCGGATGCTCGTGGTGTCGCCCGACGCGCACGCGGAGCTGCGCGAGCGGGGCTATCTCTACCAGCGGCTGGAATGCTACCGCGCCGCGCTCAAGGACCTGCGGGCCTACTCGGCGCTGGCGCCCGAGGCGGCGGATGTCGATGACGTGCGCGCGGCGCTGCTGGAACTCTCGGCGCGCTGTGCGCGCCTGAACTGAGCCCTCAGGCCGCGGCCGTGCGATCGACGACGCCCGCCGCGGCGCGCATTTCGCGCGCGCGCCTTTGCACCGCGGCGTGCAGCGCGGGCTTGTAGCCGAGCGCGAAGAACGCCTCCGCGGCGAGGAAGATCGGCGCGACGAAGATCTGCAAGAAGTTGTCCACCAGCGCGGGCTTGCGGCCCTCCCAGGCGTGGCCGATGAGCTGGATCACCCAGCCGCCGCCGAAGAACACGAGGAACCAGACGAACCCGGCGCCGATCGGCAGGAGCGAGACCCGGTCGGCGAGGTAGAGCAGCGCCGCGTTGACCGCGAGCATCGCGAGGGCGAGCGGCACGTCCAGGAGGAAGTACCAGACCAGCACCACCGCGGTGAGCAGCATCGCGGCCGTGAGGGTGACGCCGCCGATCTCCACGCGCGCCCAGCCTAGCGCGATGAACAAGCCGAAGATGATCATCGGCACGCCGACGAAGTGCGTTGCCTTGTTGCGCGCGTCCTGATGGTACGCCGCGTAAAAGCTCATCTGCTGTTCGAGCGTTTGCATCGGAGCCTCCGCGAAAGCCACTATAATTCAGCATTTTACACACGCGCTGATGCAGGTCACGCACGGGTCCCTGGCGCCGGGAGGCGGACGTTTGGCGCTCACCATCGGCAATTTCGACGGCGTGCACCGCGGCCATCGGGCGATGGTCGAGCGCACGGTGTCGCGCGCGGCCGAGTTGCGCTTGGAGGCCTGCGTGCTGACCTTCGAGCCGCACCCGCGCGAGTTTTTTTCGCCGGCCTCGGCGCCTGCGCGGCTGACGCGACTGCGCGACAAGCTCGAGCAGATGGCGGCGCTGGGCGTGTCGCGGGTGCACGTGGCGCGCTTCGATGCGCGCTTTGCCGCGCTGCAGGCGGAGCACTTCGTCGAAGACGTCGTGGTGCGGGGGTTGCGCGCGGCCTGGCTGCTGGTGGGACGGGACTTCCGCTTCGGCGTGAAAAGGAGCGGCGACTTCGCGCTCCTCGAGCAAGTGGCGGCGCGGCACGGGATCGAGCTGGAGGCGATGCCGGAGGTGAGCCTGGAAGGTGAGCGCGTATCCAGTTCGGCGGTACGCGCGGCGCTCGCGGCGGGCGATCTGGAGCGCGCGGCCCGGCTGCTGGGCAGGCGCTATGCGGTCAGCGGCGTGGTGGTGCACGGAACGAGATTGGGCCGTGAACTGGGCTATCCCACGGCCAACATCCGGCTGCCGCGCAAGGCGCCGCTCGCCGGAATCTTCGTCGTCGCGGTCGAGGGGATCGGGCCGGCGGTGGCGAGCGTCGGGCGGCGGCCGACCGTGAACGAGGTGCCGACGCCGCTGCTTGAAGTGCATCTGCTCGACTGGAACGGGGATCTGTATGGCAAGCGGCTGCGGGTGACGTTCCTGCAATGGCTGCGCGAGGAGCGCAGGTTCGAAGACCTGGAGGCGCTGCGCGCGGCGATCGCGCGCGACGTCGAGCAGGCCCGAAACTACTTTGCGATGCACACGAATGCCTGACTACAAGAGCACGCTGAATCTCCCGGACACGCCGTTTCCCATGCGCGGCGACCTCGCCAAGCGCGAACCCCAGCGCGTGCGCGAGTGGCAGGACAAGGGCGTCTACCAGCGCCTGCGGGAGGTCGCGAAGGGCCGCCCGCGGTTCGTGCTGCACGACGGACCGCCCTACGCCAACGGCGATATCCATATCGGCACGGCGGTCAACAAGATCCTGAAGGACATCGTGGTGAAGTCGAAATCGCTCGCCGGGTTCGACGCGCCCTACGTCCCGGGCTGGGACTGCCACGGCATGCCGATCGAGGTGCAGATCGAGAAGCAGCACGGCAGGAACCTGCCCACCGAGGAGACGCTGCGCCTGTGCCGCGCCTATGCGGCGGAACAGATCGAGCGGCAGAAGGCGGACTTCCGCCGGCTCGGCGTGCTGGGCGACTGGGACGATCCCTACCAGACGATGGCGCCGCGCAACGAGGCGGACGAGATCCGCGTGCTCGGCGAGCTTCTCGAGAAGGGCTACGTCTACCGCGGCCTCAAGCCGGTGAACTGGTGCTTTGACTGCGGCTCGGCGCTCGCCGAGGCCGAGGTGGAATACGAGGACCGCAAGGATCCCGCCATCGACGTCGGCTTTCCGTTCCTGGAGAAGGAAAAGCTGGCCAAGGCGTTCAACACCAGGATCGGGAAGCCCGGCTTCATCGTCATCTGGACCACGACGCCATGGACGATTCCCGCCAACCAGGCGCTCAACGTCCATCCGGAAGTCACCTACAACCTGGTCGATACGGAGAAGGGGCTGCTGGTTCTTGCGGCGGACCTGCAGGAGGCGTGCCTCAAGAGATTCGGTTTGAGTGGCAAGGCGATCGCGAGCTGCAAGGGCGCGGCGCTCGAGAACATCCGCTTCAGGCATCCGTTCTACGACCGCGAGTCGCCGGTCTACCTCGGCGAGTACGTCACGCTCGACACCGGCACGGGCGTCGTGCATTCGTCGCCAGCCTACGGCGTCGAGGACTTCGAATCCTGCCGCCGCAACGGCATGAAGGACAGCGAGATCCTCACGCCGGTCATGGGCGACGGCAAGTACGCTTCCTCGCTGCCGCAATTCGGCGGGCTGTCGATCTGGGACGCGAACCCGAAGGTGGTGCAGGCGATCGAGGCGCGAGGGGCCCTCTTCGCCGTGGACTGGAAGTTCACCCACAGCTACATGCACTGCTGGCGCCACAAGACGCCCATCATCCTGCGCGCGACCACGCAGTGGTTCGCCTCGATGGACGATCCCGTGAAGGGTGAAAGCCTGCGCAGCGTCGCGCTGCGCGGCATCGGCGAGACGGCGTTTTTCCCGGCCTGGGGCCAGGCGCGCCTGCAGGGGATGATCGCCAACCGCCCGGACTGGACGCTGTCGCGCCAGCGCCAATGGGGCGTGCCGATGCCGTTCTTCCTGCACAGGGAAACCGGGGCGCTGCATCCGCGCACCCCTGAACTGCTAGAGGCGGTCGCGCAGCGTGTCGAGAAAGCCGGTATCGAGGCCTGGCACACGCTGAAGGCAGAGGAGCTGCTCGGTGCCGAGGCCGCGATGTACGACAAGAGCCGCGACACGCTTGACGTGTGGTTCGATTCCGGCTCCACGCACCAGACGGTGCTGCGCGGTTCGCACGCGGCGCTCGGGTTTCCTGCCGACATGTATCTCGAAGGCTCGGACCAGCATCGCGGCTGGTTCCATTCGTCGCTGCTGGTCTCCTGCATGCTGAACGGCAGGCCGCCCTACGATTCTCTGCTGACCCACGGCTTCGTGGTGGCCGGCGACGGGCGCAAGATGTCCAAGTCCCTCGGCAACGTGATGGCGCCGCAGAAGATCTCCGGCACGCTGGGCGCGGAGATCCTGCGCCTGTGGGTCGCGAGCACCGACTACTCCGGCGAGCTGTCCATCTCCGACGAGATCCTGAAGCGCGTGGTGGAGAGCTACCGCCGGATTCGCAACACCCTGCGCTTCCTGCTTGCCAATACTTCGGACTTCGACGCCGCGAAGGATGCAGTGCCGCTCGCGCAGATGGTCGAGATCGACCGCTATGCGCTGGCGCTCGCGGCGCGCCTGCAGGAGCAGGTGCGCAAGGACTACGCGGCCTACCAGTTCCACCTGGTGGCGCAGAAGATCCTCGCCTTCTGCGCCGAGGACCTGGGCGCGTTCTACCTCGACATCCTGAAGGATCGCCTTTACACCTGCGGCGCGAAGTCGGCCGCGCGCCGCTCGGCGCAGACCGCGCTGTGGCATATCACGCAAGCGCTGGTGCGCATCATGGCGCCGATCCTCAGCTTCACGGCGGAGGAGGCCTGGGAAGTGATTCCGGGCAATGCCGGCCGGAGCGTGTTCGAGCTGGTGTTCCACGACATCCCCGCTACGGCGCTGGACGACGCGGCAATCCGCCGTTGGGAGGACATCCGGCAGGTGCGGGATCTCGCCGCCAAGAAAATCGAGGAGCAGCGCGAATCGAAGGAGATCGGCTCTTCGCTGGCCGCGGAGCTGGACATCCAGGCCGACGATCCGGTCTACGCGTCGCTTGCCAGCCTGGGCGAGGATCTGCGCTACGTCTTCATTACGTCGCGGGCGTCGATCCATCGCGTGCAAGGCGCCAGCGTGACGGTGGCCGTCCAGCCGAGCAAGCATGCCAAGTGCGACCGCTGCTGGCACTACCGCGCGGACGTGGACCAGGCCGGCCTGTGCGGGCGCTGCCGCAGCAACCTGGATGGTCCGGGCGAACCGCGCACCCATGCGTAGGCCCTGGCCGTGGTTCCTCGCGGCCGCGGGCGTCGTGCTCGTCGACCGAGTGACGAAATGGGCGATGCTCGGCTGGCTGCGTCCTGGCGAGGTGGTCGAGGTCACGCCGTTCTTCAATATCGTGCTGGTCTTCAACCGCGGCGCGGCATTCAGCTTCCTCGCCAATGCGCCGGGCTGGCAGACGCCGTTCTTTGCCGCCGTCGCGATCATCGCCGCCGCCGTCGTGAGCTGGATGCTGTGGCGCAATCCGGCGAAGCGCCTGTTGTGCGCGGGCCTGGCGCTGATTCTCGGGGGCGCGCTCGGCAACCTGTGGGACCGCCTGCAGTGGGGCGCAGTCGCGGACTTCCTCGATTTCCACGCCTTCGGCTGGCACTGGCCCGCCTTCAACGTCGCGGACTCGGCAATCGTCGTCGGCGCGGCGATCCTCATCCTCGAGAGCTTCCTGCACAAGGACTAGAATGCCGCCTGTGGAAGTCCTGCTCGCCAATCCGCGCGGATTCTGCGCCGGCGTCGAGCGCGCCATCGACATCGTCGAGCGTGCGCTGGAGCAGCGCGGCGCACCCATCTACGTGCGCCACGAGATCGTGCACAACAAGACCGTGGTCGAGGACCTGCGCGCGAAGGGCGCGGTGTTCGTCGACGAGCTGGACGAGGTGCCCGCCGGCGCGACGGTGATCTTCAGCGCGCATGGCGTGGCGAAGGCGGTGCGCGCCGACGCCGAGCGGCGCGGACTCAAGGTGTTCGACGCCACCTGTCCCTTGGTCACCAAGGTGCACGTGGAGGTGGCCAAGATGCTGCGCGAGGGCCACGACGTCGTCATGATCGGCCACCGCGGCCACCCCGAGTCCGAAGGCACCATGGGCCAGGCGGCCGATCGCATGCACCTGGTCGAGACCGTGGACGACGTCGTGCGCCTGGCACTGCCGCCGGCGTCGAAACTCGCCTACGTCACGCAGACCACGCTGTCGGTGGACGACGCCAAGGCGATCGTCGGCGCGCTCAAGGCGCGCTTTCCCGGTATCCGCGGCCCGAAGCGCGACGACATCTGCTATGCCACGCAGAACCGGCAGGACGCCGTGAAGTTCATGACGCCGCACTGCGACGTGGTGATCGTGGTGGGCTCGCCCAACAGTTCCAACTCGAACCGCCTGCTCGAGGTCGCGAAGAACATGGGTGCGCAGGCTTACATGGTGGACACGGCGGACGACCTGCGGCCGGAGTGGATCGCGGGCCGCAGCCGGATCGGGGTGACGGCCGGCGCCTCGGCGCCGGAGGTGTTGGTACAAGAGGTGGTTACGCGCCTGAAGTCGCTCGGCGCCGCGAGCGTGCGGCAACTCGAGGGCATCACCGAGAGCGTGGTGTTCACGCTGCCGCGCGAGCTTGCGCGGCGCTAGCAAGCTCGCGCGGGCGGCCGAGCTGTACCGCGCCGGGCGCCGGCGCGAATCCGAAGCGCTGCTGCAGGAGGTCCTCGCCGCCGACCCGGAATCGGCGGACGCGCTGTTCTATCTCGGCAGCCTCGCGCTGGACGCGGGGCGCACCGCGCGCGCGCTGCGGCTCCTGGCGCGCGCGGCGGCGCGGCGGCCGCTGGAGTCCGCCTTCCATGCGGCGCTCGGCAACGCGCTGGCCCGGGCGGGGCGTCCCGACGACGCGCTCGCCGCCTTCCACGCGGCGCTCGCCCTGCAGCCGCAGACGGTGGAGTTGCATTTCAATATCGGGCATGCCGAGCGCGCGGCCGGCCGCCACGCGCAAGCACTGGCGGCGTTCGATCGCCAGCTCGCGCAGCAGCCCGCCCACGCGGGCGCGCGCCTCGGACGGGCGCTGGCGCTGGCCGGCCTCGGCCGGCGCGAGGAGGCCATGGCGGAGCTTGCCCTCGCGCGCGTGCGGGCGCCGGGCGCGCTCGATTACGAGCTGGAGGAGGCGGGCCTGCACCTCGCGCTGGGCGAGGCTGACGAAGCGGCGGCTCGCTACGCATCGCTGCTGGCGCGTCCCGGTGCGGATGCGCGGCTGCACCTCAATCTAGCCGTCGCGCTGCGCCAGGCCGGGCGCGTCGACGACGCACGCCGGTCGCTGCACGCGCTCGAGCGGGCCCGCCCGTCGGACGCCGCGAGCCTCTCGCGCCTCGCCGAGCTGTACCTCGCCTGCGGCGAGCCGCTCGCCGCGCTACCGCTTTACGAGCGCCTGCTCGCCCACGACGACAGTGACGAGCTGCGCGCCCGCCAGGCGGTCGCGTTGCTTGAGCTGGAGCGCCACGCGCCCGCCGCTGAAGTGCTGCGCGCGCTGGTCGCGGCGCGACCCGAGGACGCCGATGCACGGGCCAACCTCGGCCTCGCCCTGATCGGGCTGGATCGTGCGGAAGAAGCCGAGCTCGAGCTGCGGGCGGCCTTGCGCCACGCGCCGCGGCATTGGCAGGCGCTCCACGGCCTGGGCCTGGTGCTGCTCAAGCGCGGCGAGATCGAGGCGGCGCTCGCGGCGTTCGAGCAGGCGCGCGAGATTAAGCCCGACGACCCGGACCTGCTGAGCAACCTGGGCTACGCCCATGCGCTGGCGCGCGACTTCGAGCGCGGCGAGCCGCTCCTGCGCCAGGCGGTGCAGATCGCTCCGCACCACCGGCGCGCGCGGCGCAACCTCGGCCTGTATCACCTCGTACGTGGGCGCTTCGAGGAGGGCTGGCGGCACAACGAAGAAGTGCCCTGGGACGACGAGCGCCTGCGAGCGGATGGCCAGCGCTTTCCCCAGCCCTGGTGGCGCGGCGAGGCGCTCGAGGGGCGCTCGCTGCTGGTCTGGGCGGAGCAGGGGCTGGGCGACCAGATCATGTTCTGCAACCCGGTGCCGGATCTCGTGGCGCAGGGCGCCACGGTGGTCCTGCAATGCGAGCCGCGCCTGGCGCGGCTCTTCGCGCGATCGTTCCCCGGGGTGGAGGTCGTGCCGCGCGGCGCTGAAGGCAACGAGCGCATCGAGCGCGCGGCGCCCGAGCTGCAGGCGCCGATGAGCCAACTGCCGGTGTATCTGCGCCGCTCCCGACAGGCGTTTCCGCGCCATCGGGGCTACCTGCGCGCCGATCCGGCGCGCGTGGCGCACTGGCGCTCGCGCCTGGCGGCGCTTGGAGACGGTCCCGCTATCGGCTTGTCCTGGGTCGGCGGCACCTCGAAGACCGGCAGGGCGCGCCGCTCGATGACGCTCGAAGACTGGCTGCCGCTACTCAGGCTGCCGGGCATGCGCTTCGTCAGCCTGCAGTACACCGATTGCCGCGCCGAGCTCGCCTGGCTGCGCGAGGCGCACGGCATCGAGGTCGCGCACTGGCAGGAGGCGATCGACGACTACGACGAGACGGCGGCGCTGGTCACGGCGCTCGATGCCGTGGCCAGCGTATGCACCGCGGTGGTCCATCTCGCCGGTGCGCTGGACAGGCCGACGCAGGTTGTGGTGCCGTGGTGGCCGGCGTGGCCGTTCATGCTGGAGGGCGAGGAGCTGCCCTGGTACCCATCGGTGCGGCTGGTCCGCCAGGCGCAGCCCGGCGAGTGGCGCGCGCCTGTCGAGCGCATCGCGCGGGAGCTCGCGCGACTCGGCGGCTAGTCGCCGTAGGTCACTTCAATGCGCAGCAGGACCGGTACGGCCTTGCCCTTGCGCAGCCCGGGCGTGAAGCGGGCCGCGGTGAACGCCTTCACGGCCGAGTTCTCGAAACGGCCCGGCGGTTCGGCCTTCACCACGCGCACGCGCTCCGGCGTGCCGGTCGCGGAAAGGTAGATGTCCAGCACCACGCGCCCGCGCGTGCCCGAGACGAGTTCCGGCGGATATTCGGGCATGACGTGCGTCTTGACTTGCGGGCGCACGTCGAGCTGGGAGGTCCGCCAGTAGCGCGGTGCCGCCGCTTGTGCGGCGCCCGAGCCCGCAAGCCAGGACGCCAGCGCCAGGAGGCAGACCGCAACCGTCCGCGCGAGGCGGGCGCCGCCGCTCACTGGTCGGCGCTCAGTTCGCGCCAGCCCACGCGCTTGCCCTGGAAGTTGGTGGGCGCGACCGGCGTCTCGACGGCGCGCTGCTGGTTGTCCGCCGTGGTGACCACGGTGACCACCTTGCCGCCCGGCAACTGGATCACGTTGATGCCCACGACCACCGAGCCGGTGACCTTCTGGCTGACCGCGTTGCCCGTGGCCCCGGCGACGAAGCTGCCGGTCTTGAAGTCGAAGGTGTTGATCCAGGCCGTGCCGCCCGCCACGCAGGTGTCGTTCGAGGGCACGTTGGACGGCACCACCAGCGTGCCGAGCTGCAGCTGCGGATCGACGCTCACGCGCTCGCCCTTGTCCGGCAGGTCGACGAACCAGCCGCGCACCGCCACGTTGGTCCAGTCCACGGCGGAGGCCGAGCTCACCGTGCGCGTGGTGGAGTCCACGTTGGTGATCGTTTGCTGCACCATTTCCGTGGCGCGGGCGGTCATCGTAGTGTTGCCCGACAGATCGTCGGCGATCGCATAGACGGACTGCTTGGCGGTGTTCGCCTTGTCGGTGACGCCCAGGAAGCGGCCGGTGCCGACGAAGATCACTCGCCGGTTGCTGATCAGGCCGAGCTCGGGCTTGGTGGTGACCGGCTGCGCCGTGCCGAAGCCGTCCTTCAGCGCCGCGACCTTGACCGCGGTGAGATAGGTGGCGCTCGCGCTGTCCAGGTCGAAGCGCCACAGGTTGCCCTTCATGTCGCCGCCGTAGACCGCGAGGGTCGTGTTGTCCGTGGTCGCGCTGTTGACCCAGTTGTTGATCTTGGCGAGGCCGCTCGGGTCGGCATCGTCATAGTCGTTGGCGAGCGTGCCCGGATCGCCCACGCCGGTAGGGATCTTGTGCAGGATCGTGCCGGTGACGGCGTCGAGCACGTACAAGTAGCCCATGCCGTCGCCCCGGCGCAGCGTGCCCGAAGGCTCGAGGCCGGTGTTGTTGAGGCCCGAGGTGACGATCACTACCCATTTGCCGGTGGACTTGAGCTTCGTGATCACCGGGTTGCCGAACGACAGCCCCAGGTCGCAGTCGTCGGAAGCCCCGACCGCGTCCCCCGGCGTCGCCGCGCAGGCGGTGACGCTGGGATTGCGCACGGTGAACTCCCACATGGCGCGCGGATTGGTCGGATTGGTGATGTCCAGCGCGTAGAAGCCCCGGCCGCCGGAGTTCAGGCCCGCCACCAGGACCGTACGCCAGTCGCTCAGCCCCGCGCAGGGCGTCGAGATGCAGATATCGCTTGCCGTGGGCGAGCCGTCGACGAAGTAGCGGTGGGCGTAGGGGTTCGACGCCAGCTTGTAGACCTCCGGCAGGACGATGCCGGGCATGTAGGCCCAGCGTTCGACGCCGTTGCCGCTGTTGTTGCCGCCGGAGTAGGTGTCATCGCCGGTCTCCGGCGTCGAAATGCCCGCGGTCTGGTAGTACGGGTCATTGTTCACGTCGGTTTCGATGGCGTGCAGCATGCCGTCGTTCGACGCGATGAACACCGTTGCGCGCCGCACCTGGTTCGAGCTGGCGAATTGCGCGCTCGGGCAGGTGATGCTGGCCGAAGCCGCGGTGCCCGCCGTGCAGGCCTTGAACTCCTGGTAACCGCTTTCCGTGTAGTTGAACGGCGAAGTCTTCACGTAGGTCGGCTGCGCGTTGATGATGTCGCCTAGCAACGCCGAGCGCTCGCGGAACAGATCCGAAGGCTGCAACAGTCCCTG
>Ga0209705_10000188_pt1 | contig 32569 bp, 18 predicted proteins | sample PPLLaktember2015_5_FD_187262 | JGI IMG/M metagenome (GOLD analysis project Ga0209705, IMG submission 187262) | Freshwater sediment microbial communities from Prairie Pothole Lake near Jamestown, North Dakota, USA - PPLs Lake P8 Core (1) Depth... | ecosystem: Environmental > Aquatic > Freshwater... | reverse complement strand
TGACTTCCTCCCCCCCCAACCGGTCCGCCCTCCTTCCTTCTGAAATCTGAAATCTCAAATCTGACCTCTGCCCCCAACCCCTAGATTGTTTCGTCCGACCCATCTCTGCCCACCGAAAAAAAACCAAAAATAATTTAAAAACCACTTGACTCAATATCGCAAATATGCGATAATTAAACATGAGGACAAAATGCCCAGAACCAAGATCATTTTATATCAGGACGAAGATGGTTGTGCACCGCTACTAACGTGGATCGAGCGGCTGCCTCAAGAGGTTCAGGATAAATGTCTTGCTAAGTTAGAGCTTTAACCATGGCACGCAAAAGAAAGCACACAACCGACGCTGTTAAAATCCTGCATAATCGCTTCATCAAAGGCGATCCAAAGCGACTAGCCTCCATACAAGAGGAACGCGAAAAGGCTGACATCGCCCAGCAAATCTATGATTTACGCACTCAGGCCGGCCTGACCCAAATCCAACTTGCCAAAATGATCGGAACTACCCAGTCTGTCATCAGCCGCTTGGAAGACGCTGACTATACTGGTCACAGTCTTGAGATATTACAACGGATCGCCGCCGCCCTGCATTGTCACGTAAACGTGACCATTATCCCGAACAATGCCGCCTATGGATAACACCCTACCCCCCGCTATATTCACCCTCGCCTGCCCCATCTCCCTGCGAGCATTAAAATAGCAAGCGTAGGCTTTATTCTTCCCCCCCTCTTGCCTTCCCCGGCCCCCGACCCCTCCGTCCTTCCTTCGCACCTTTCGCACCCTCCCCTCCCAACTGGTCCGCCCTCTTCCCTTCCCCGCCCCCGGACCGCCCAAAACCCAACTCTACATCTTTCCTTCTCTTTTCTTTCTCGTGCCTCGTGCCTATTGCCTATTGCCTTCTTTACCATTCTACTCATTTACTCATCTACCCATTTACTCACCCACTTCTGTTAAGAAGTGGGTGAAAAGTAGGTACAAACATAGTGCAAACATAGTACAAACATGGTCCAAACATAGTACAAACCACATCACTTTTCATCAGAATTCATCCAAATTTCGCGGTTTTTTCTTACCCATCTTACCTAATCGTTATAATCGTTACGCGAAAATAAGCACTTACATCAATTCCAACAACGTAAAATAAGCACTTACAACAATTTCCCGCTACCAAAAATAAGCACTTACAGCAATTCCCCGCAACCAAAAATAACGACTTACAACAATTCTTCCCACTCCCGGAGCTATCTTCCCGTTCGGTCAATCAGGGTTTTTAAAAATTTTTATCTCTCGTCCGAAAAACAACCTTAACCACTTATTTAACAATAAGTTATAATAATTAACACTGTTTTCGCTTTTATTGCCGATGAAATATCGGGATAAGTTGTGAACTTTACTAACATCTTCAGCGTAAAGCACATAGAATGGGACAGATTTGAAGCAGGTCACCGATGAACAATTGATTGGGTTAGCCCGTGATGGCGACAAACAGGCGTTTGGTCAGTTGATGCAAAGATACGAAAAGGAGTTATTCAATTTCTTGGTTAAGTTCATGGGACAGCGTACTTTAGCGGAAGACGCATTTCAGGAAACCTTCCTGCAGGTTCATATATCCGCGTCTTCTTTTGACACACGGCGTCGGTTTCGCCCGTGGCTATACACGATAGCAGCCAACAAGGCGCGTGACTTACTACGCAGCAGAGCCAGACGCCCGGCGATGCAGTTGACTACGTCGGACGACCAGGGCGGCGAAGTGGACCTCTGGCACAATCTGCTAAGAGACGAAACCACTCCGCAGAACATCCTTGAACAGAAACAGCAGAAAGAATTGGTGCGAGAGATGGTGGCCAAACTGCCGGATCATTTACGGGAAATTTTGGTTTTGGCGTATTTTAACCAGTTGCCATATAAGGAGATAGCTCAGGTACTTGATATCCCGCTGGGAACTGTAAAATCACGGTTGCACGCGGCGGTGAGCGCTTTTGCCAGGAAATACAACGAAACAACCGATCGGCAGCGGGAATAAACTGGTCGAACAAACAAATACCAGGATATACCAAACCGGCAAAGAAAATCAAAACAGAAGTTTCTATATTATCTTGTGATTAAATGAGTTACGAAGAAACAAACTTGCAGACTCATAAGGGATTGGAATATATGGTTCGCTAGCATTATGAAAAAGCCTGATTTAGACAAATTGCAACGACTACTGGATTATAACCTTAATCTGGACGATCCCGGCCAGCGTGGGCAGACGGAAGAGCTGCTCGCCCACGATGAGCAGGCTCGAGTGCTCAATGATGCACTTCGCCGTACCCTAAAACCCCTGGAATCGTGGCCGGATGAGCCGGTTCCGCCGGGATTGGCTCAGCGTACCATGCAGTTGATTACTCAGCACGATCAGGCCAGCATTGTGGCCGAGGCTTCCGCCAGGATAGTTGGGTATCGTAACACCAGCAAGCCGGAGGGTTTATGGCATGGCCGAGGTCGTTGGATTATGAGTAATCTGCGCGATCTGGTTACGGTGGCGGCCTGCTTGCTGTTGGCCGTGATGGTTTCACAACCGGGCGTGCGACACGCCCGAGAGCTTTCCCGGCAATACAGTTGCGCTTCACAGATGCGTCAAGTGGGGGCGGGATTGTCTCAGTATGCCATGAATAACGAGGGTTTGCTGCCTTCGGTGGAACACGAGCCTGGTACGGTATGGTGGAGCATTGGTAAAAAGGGCGAAGTCAGCAGTTCCAATACGCGAAATGTCTTTTTGCTGGTCCAGCAGGGCTATCTGCCGGCTGAGGTTTTTATCTGTCCGGGCAGTGATCGCAAACCGAAAGTTCGTATTGATCTGGAAAAGCTTAAGGCCATGACGGATTTTGCCAGTCGGGAGCATGTCAGTTACAGTTTTCGTTTGATGTTTGAGCCGCGGCATCTGGAGATGGACAGCGATCCCGGGGCGGTGATAATGACGGATGTGAATCCGTTATTTGCGGATTTGGACAGCGATAATAACACAGTGTTGGACTTGACGGCGGTACCTTTTTTATGGAAGAGCAATTCGCCCAACCATAATGACAAAGGACAAAATGTCCTGTTTAACGATGGTAGCGTGAATTTCAAGATTATCCGCCAGTTAGGGCCGGGTATGGACGACATATTTACCATCAAGGGCGTCCAGCGCTATCATGGCGTCGAACGTCCGCAAGAAGATGATATTTTCATCGCTCCCTAACCCAGCTTTCTCACATCAGGAAATATGGAACGACCGGTTCTGGGTCTGTATAAAAGATACGGACCCAGAATCGCGGCGGTTGGAGCCGTCCGGGCGTCGGGGAATTGCTATAAGTGCTTATTTTACGTTGCTGGAATTGATGTAAGTGCTTATTTTTGGTGGCGAGGACGTAACGATTGTAACGATTAGGTAAGATAGGCAAGAAAAAAGTGTGAAATTCCGATGAATTCTGATGGAAAGTGATGTGGTTTGGATCCTGTTTGCACTATGTTTGCACCCACTTTGTACTATGTTTGTACTATGTTTTGATGAAAAGTGAATGGGGGGATGGGGGAGATAGGGGGGATAGGTAAAATGGCGGGAGAAAAGGAGAAAATGGGTGGAGAACGGAGGGCGGGGACAGAAGTCAGAGGTCAGAAGTTGGGCGGGGGAGGATGAAAAAAAATAGGAGATGGGTTGGATTTGGGGGATAATTTGCTTGACGGTGGTGTATGGGGTTTGGTATTATAGCGTATATGTATATGGCAAAGTTGGTTGTCCGAATTAGGGAAATCTAATAGTTAACAGAGCGAAGAGCAGGAGGTAGTTACCATGTGGACAGGAAAATCGAGATCGATAGTGGGCTTGGTGTCGGTGGTTTTGGTGGTGATGGTTGGCGGTGCGGCGTTTGGTGGTACGATCTATGTGAATGATGATGCCTCGACGGGCGGAGATGGGTCGGACTGGGACCATGCGTATAAGTATCTGCAGGATGCTCTGGACAAGCCACCATTATCCGGGGATGAGATATGGGTGGCGGCCGGGACCTATTATCCTTCCGTAGAGGTTGGCGGCAGCGGTTCTCGCTATCAAACCTTCCAGATGAAAAACGGCGTAGCCATTTATGGCGGATTTGCCGGTACTGAAACCGCTCTGGATCAACGGGATGCGGGAAATAACGTAACGATTCTTAGCGGGGACATCGGTATTCTGGGCAATAATTCTGACAACTGCTACCATGTTTTTTATCATCCGGATGGTACTGATCTGGATACAACCGCTGTACTCGACGGTTTTACGATTACCGCCGGCCATGCCGACGGTGCTGGAGGCTATGACTACGGCGGCGGGATGTATAGCTCAGGAAGCAGTCCGATAGTGAGTAACTGCATATTCAGCGGCAACTGGGCTAAATACGGGGGTGGCGGGATGCAGAACTCTTCGAGCAGTCCGACAATAAGCAATTGCACATTCAGCGGCAACTGGGCTGGCTGCGGCGGCGGGATGTATGACGCTAACAGCAGCTCGACAGTGACCAACTGCATCTTCACGAGCAACTCGGCCGGCGGGTACGGCGGTGGGATGTATAACGGTAACAGCAGCCCGACAGTAACCAACTGCATTCTCTGGGGCAACTACTCGGGGAACAGTGGCGGCGGGATGTATAATAACTGGTCTAGCAGCCCTACAGTGACCAACTGCATACTCTGGGGCAATGCGGCAGCTTCCGGGGGCAATAGGATTTATAACGAGGCCGGTAGTGTCCCGGTAATCAGTTACTGCGATATTGTAAACTGTTTTTATAGCGGATCATGGGCTACTTCGCTGGGTGTTGACGGGGGCGGCAATATCGACGGCGATCCTTTGTTTGTCGATGCGGCAGGCGGTGATTTCCATCTCCAGGAAACTTCCCCTTGCATAAACGCAGGGGACAACATCGCCCCATCTCTTCCAGTGACAGATTTCGAGGGTGATCCACGAATTATTTATGGCATAGTGGATATAGGGGCGGACGAGGTTGCTGGTGATGTATTGATTTCGTTGAATGTTACAATCGAACCGTTCGAAAGAGCATGTACAGTGACGCTTGACCCGGCAGGGGGATTGTATTCTTTGGGAACAGAGGTTACTGTTACCGTTGAAGCGGAGGAAGGCTATGTTTTTGATAGATGGAGCGGTGATCTTAGCGGCAGTGACAACTCGGGTACGCTTACTATGGATTCACCTAAGTATGTCACCGCGCACTTTGCGATTAACAGCGATGTTATCTATGTGGACGACGATGCAACCGGTTTAAACAGCGGTTCGTCATGGGATGATGCCCTTACCGATCTGCAGGACGCCCTGGACGTTGTGGCAATTAGCGGCAAAGATATCTGGGTGGCGGCGGGGATGTATCATCCGTCCGTGATGGTTGGCGGCAGCATACCTCCCTATCGAACCTTCCAGATGATAAATGGCGTAGCTATTTACGGCGGATTTGCCGGGAGTGAAACGGCACTGGATCAGCGCGATGTGGGAAACAATGTAACGATTCTTTCCGGCGATATCGGCGTGCCGGGGGTAGTTTATGACAACTGCTACCGCGTTTTCTATCATCCAGATGGTACTAATCTGGATGCGACCGCGGTACTCGACGGCTTTACCATTACCGGCGGCAATGGCTGCGGGATGTATAACTACTCCAGTAGCCCGACAGTGACCAATTGCACGTTCAGCGGCAATTCGTCTGGGATGTATAACGAACAGTACAGCAGCCCGACAGTGAGTAACTGCACATTCACCGGCAACATAGCTGACGCTGGCGGCGAGGGCGGCGGGATGTATAACGAATGGTTTAGCGACCCGACAGTGAATAACTGCACGTTCATCGGCAACTCGGCTTACTCCGGCGGCGGCGGGATGGCAAACAATATGTCCAGCCCGACAGTAACTGGCTGCACGTTCGCCGGCAACTCGGGTGGTAACGGCGGCGGGATGTATAACAGCGAGTACAGCAACCCGAGGGTGATGGGCTGCACCTTCGCCGGCAACTCGGCTGGCTGGTACAATGGCGGCGGCGGGATGTGTAACGGTGTCTCCAGCAGCCCGACAGTAACTGGCTGCACCTTCACCGGCAACTTGGCTATTGGCAAGTACAGTTGTGGCGGCGGCGGGATGTATAACTACGAAGATAGCAGCCCGAGGGTGATGGGCTGTACCTTCAGCGGCAACTCGGCTGATTACGGCGGTGGCGGGATGGAAAACAGTTACTCCAGCAACCCGACAGTGACGGGCTGCATCTTCTGGGGCAATTCCGCATTTTACTATGGGGACGATGAGATTTATAATCACGCTGGCACCTCTAGCGCCAGTATCCCGGTAATCAGTTACTGCGATATTGGTGGTTGCGGTGGCAGCGGGGCAGGTTGGGATGGCGATTTGGGCACGGACGGAGGCGGTAATATCGACGGGGATCCGCTGTTTGTCGATGGTGACGGTCCTGATGATACTTACGGAACTGAAGATGATAATTTGAGACTTTCGACTGGTTCGCCCTGTATCGACACCGGTGATAACAGCACCGTAACAGTGGCAACCGATCTGGATGGACAAGGGCGTATCATGGATGGTGATGATGATGGCACGGCTATAGTTGATATGGGGGCATACGAATATTATGGTGATGCTTATGAGCCTGTTGTGATTTATGTTAATGCAGGCGCTACGGGGGGTGATAATAACGGGGTGAGCTGGGAAGATGCATTTATATTGTTACAAGATGCACTCGACGCGGCAATCATCGGCGATGAAATCTGGGTGGCGGCCGGGACATATTATCCTTCCGTGGAGGTTGTTGGCACAGGTAACAGATACAAGGCCTTCCAGATGAAAAACGGCGTGGCGATCTACGGCGGATTTAACGGGAGTGAAACGGCTCTGGATCAACGCGATGTAGGAAACAACGAAACGATTCTTTCCGGCGATATCGGTATTTCGGGTAATAATTCCGACAACTGCTACTATGTCTTTGCTCATTTATTAGGTGCTAACCTGGGTTTAACCGCTATACTCGATGGCTTTACCATCACCGCCAGCTCGGACTACGGGATGTTTAACGGATCCTCCAACAGTCCGACAGTAACTGGCTGTACATTCGCCGGCAATGGTGGCTACGGGATGATGAACATAGGTTCCAGCAACCCGAGGGTGACGGGCTGCATGTTCACCGACAATGATGACGGCGGGATGGAAAACATGATGGACAGCAGCCCGAGGGTGACTGGCTGTACCTTCAGCGGCAACTCGTCTGGCGGGATGCATAACAGTGGAGGAAGCAGTCCGAGGGTGACTGACTGTACGTTCACCGGCAACTCGGCTAGCGAAGGCGGCGGCGGGATGTATAACTACGACAGCAGTCCGACAGTAATGAACTGCACCTTCAGCGGCAACTCGGCAGACGACGGCGGCGGGATGTATAACTACTTCAGCAGCCCGAGTGTGACTGGCTGCACCTTCATAGGCAACTCGGCTGGTGACTGCGGCGGCGGTATGGCTAATCGGACCAGCAGGCCGGTCGTGCTCAACTGCACATTCACGGGTAATTCGGCCGTGAATGGAAATGGATTGGCTTGCGATTCGACAGATGAGTTGTATCCAAGTACTATTGAGATGGTCAATTGTATTCTCTGGGATGGCGGGAGCGAAATCTGGGATAACGACGGTTCGACTATCATTATAACTTACAGTGATGTTCAAGATGAAGATCCAGATGATGGAAGCATCTACCCCGGTACAGGCAATATCGATGATGATCCGCTGTTTGTGACGGGGCCATCGGGTGACTATTACTTGAGTCAGGTGGCGGCGGGTCAAGGGGTGAATAGTCCGTGTGTGAATGCGGGCAGTGATATGGCAGAAAATTTGGGGATGGATACATACACAACGCGCAGCGATGAGATTGTTGACCTGGGGATTGTGGATATGGGATATCACTATTCCATAGTCACGGACCCAGACGTGAACGGGGATGGGCGCGTGGACCTGGTGGATTTCGGAATTGTTTCGGGATGGTGGATGGATAGTCCCTGCGATGTGGGCAATAATTTTTGTGGCGAGGCTGACATCGACCATACGGGTGATGTTGGACTGGGTGATTTGTTTATGCTGGCCGGGAATTGGCTGGCAGGTGTTTGTTTTCCTGTACCGGCATTTGGTCCTGATCCGGCAGATGGGGCAGCAGATGTGAATACAAGAGTGGAGCTAAGCTGGTCTTCCGGAAATTGTGCTGTATCGCACAATATATACTTTGGCACGAGTAGTCCGGGTGAATTCCAAGGTAATCAGACAGAGGCCACTTTTGATCATGAGGCGTTGGATTTAGAGACCACGTACTATTGGCGGGTCGATGAGGTTCAAGCTGACAGCAGCGTTATAGAGGGTGATGTCTGGAGTTTTACGACTCGATCTGATATGCTTGTTGGGCAATGGGAGTTGGATGAGTCGAGTGGTACGGTTGCCAGTGATAGTGTGGGTGGCCACGATGGGACGCTTAACGGTGATCCGGTGTGGTGGCCGAGTGATGGGAAGATTGGTGGGGCGCTGGAATTTGATGGGGTTGGTGATTATGTGGAAGTCGCAGGTTACAAGGGTATCAGCGGATCGAATCCTCGGACTGTAAGCGCGTGGGTTAAGGTCGAATCAACTGGATCGACATTCTCGATTGTGCGTTGGGGTACGGAGGAAATCAGCGGCGGGCTATGGTCTAATGTGATCGACGCCAATGGCAAACTCCGAGCCGCTGTGTGGGGTGGCAGTGTTGTTGGTGGTACAACTATAAATGATGATACCTGGCATCATGTAGCGATTGTGCTGCCGGATAAAGAGGATGTGAAAGTCGAAGATATACTGCTTTATGTGGATGGCGAGCCAGAAGATACCACCGTCAGCCTTGGCAGTCAGACAATCGACACCGCTGTGGGCATGGATGTTTTGATTTCTTTAGATGGGTCTGTTGGTCTGCTGGATGATGTTCGGATATATAATTACGCGCTGAGTGAGGAAGAAATTGGTGCGCTGGCGGGTGTATTGTGACAGTAAGTGATGGAAAGTATGAGGGGGGCGGAAGATAGACCCCTGCCTTCCAGGCTGTGTCACAATAGAAAAGCAACCTTGTTATCAGTACTGTTAATGCCTATTTCTATAGCCAAAAAGCTAATTGTGACACAGTCTGTTCGCAGGGGTGACAGTTGTTCGCGAGGAGGAGATTGGTGCGTTGGCTGGTGTGTTGTGACAGTGAGTGATGGAAGACACGAGGTGTGGAAGATGGGCGTGGGTTAAGGGGCCACGCTACGAAAGTTGTTTTCCAAAACATGCTCAAGCAAAGAAGCTTGAGCATGCCACCCGGGATTTTATGTTGCCATTACAGGGCTTGAAGAAAATATTGGGGGACATTACACCCAGATTCGTATGTTTTTACGTCAAAATACTGGATTCGCTATCGCGGCTCTTCGCTTCGCTTCGTGTCCCGCTTTCGCGGGAATGACAGGAAGGGAACAGGATGGAAGATGGATTGGCTATTGCGGCTCTGGGCTTCGCTTTGTGTCGGGCTCCCAATCGAGTTGAGGGCAGGCTCTGCGCAGGAATGACAGGTTTGTTCGCGGGAATGACAATTGCGGATCTGGTTGAAAAATAGGGGCATAGAAAGGAAAAAACGTGGCGGACGCCTTTAATTTATCACGCCTTTTCATTATACCTTATATGTGATCGGCTAAGGTGTATCGTATTTTGTTAACACTTATTTCACGAGACCGAGACCTGCGTCGTTTTATTATGGGAACCTCTAAAAATTCATTTTTACTACGAACGGCTGCAATTTCCGTCAGCATCGTTATCGGCCAAAAATCGTCCTCAACGTAATTACAACTACGCCTGCGGCGATTTTTGACCTCTGCCTCGCTGACGAAAATTTCGCTCGTTCTCGTGACAAAAGCAATTTTTAGAGGCTCCCTTATGCCATCCAGGGTCTCTGGCGTTTCAATTGGCCATTGCTGAGAACATTCAGGGCGATGTTTGCATCTTCAACCATCTGGAAGTCATACATTCCCGCACAGATAAAATCTGCACCGTTTTCAAAGGCGTACCGAAAGGCCTCCTGGGGATGAATGGCGCCTGCGGCCATGGTTTTAAAAGCGATCCAAGGCTCTTTACGATTGCGCATGAACTGGATAGTCGCCTCGGAATTAAAGCAGAATTTATTGTCATGCCATTGCGGATGTCTGGCGGACCAATAAGTTTGCGGATGGAAAGTTTTCATCCAGAAGTCAGGGGCAATACCTTTCTCTGTAACGGCTATAAGGCTTTCGATCCGGTGCGCCCCGATGCCCATGGGCAGTCCCTGGCGTCGAACTTTTTCGAGGCATTTATTGAGGTAGTCCCATTTTTCATCTTTGACCATCTGATCTACTACCTCCCCCTGAAGATAGCACAGACTTGCGCCGTTATCGATCGAGTAATCAATCGCACCGAGAGTGTCTGTTCCCTCCATCCACCCACAATCAGCGATGAACTTGATTTTTCCGCCATACTGTTTCCAGTATTGATTTAAGGCCGGTGCAACGCTTGGATGAGTCAGTATGGTATTAATGCCGCATTTTTCAGCAAGCATGAAACTTTCATATATCTTGAGCGGAGTATGGTAGGCGCGCACCAATTCTGAAACATAGATCAGGTCTCGCGCATGAGCAAAACCACAAATGATATTACCGCCCAGGATGATTCGGCTGACATTCCTACCACCGATCTTTGCCATTGGGATTTGGCCGGTGAGGTCATCCAATGTCTGGAATGTAAAGGCTTTCCTGCTTACGCCGGTGAAGGCATCTACCAGTTCCTTCTCTTCATTGCTGAACCGGATATTCCTTGTGGCCGCCATCGTTCCCATAGCCGCAACAAACGGAATACCCGCAAGGGACTTTATTATTTCTCGACGATCTGTCAAGGGTTCGCCTGGTGCGCGGTCTTTGGCATCACCTATAATTTGCTGCCGGGATACTTCTGGTTGCAATTTAGACAAACACTTAATCGCCAGGAGTCGATCGAGGCTTGTACCCCTCCCCATTGTCTGGACAAAAATATTTACTTTTTAAGATAGACTTGCCACCACTGGGGAGGCTGTCGCCACGGAGGGAGCCCGCAGGGCGACCGGAGGGGCGACAGCCCCACCGAACACTTCGGCCGGGGTGCGGTAGCCCAGGGTCTCGTGTAGCCTCTCATGATTATAAAACTCAAAATATCGGCCTAAGCCTAACACTGCTTCGGCCACGGTTTGGTAATCCCGCAAGTAAACTTCCTCCACTTTTACCGTACGCCATAAACGTTCCACAAATATATTATCAAATACTCGACCTCGGCCATCCATGCTGATTTGAATACCAGCATCTTTTAACGGGCGAATAAAATCTTCCGATGTAAATTGGCTACCCTGATCGGTGTTAAAAATCTCAGGTGTACCCTGACGTAGGGCTTGTCGTAGTGCTGAAATACAAAAATCCGCCTCCAGGGTTATGGAAACTTCCCAACTCAATACATAACGGCTGAACCAATCCATTACCGCCGTCAAATACACCCAACCATGATACATCCGAATATAGGTAATATCCATTGACCATACCTGATTGGGCCGTGTAATGACTACGCCCCGAAGAAGATACGGATAGATATTATGCTCTTTATCAGGAAGGCTTAAATTGCGTCTAGGACGTGGATAGATGGCTTCCAAGCCCATTTGCCGCAACAAACGACGAATGCGTTTAGGATTGACTTGGTGTCCGTTGCGACGAAGCCATTGGGTCATCTTGTCAACACCATAACAAGGCGTCTTGAGATATTGTTCATCAAGTATTCGCATGAGTTGTTCATTATACCTCGTGTCCCGGCAGGGACTATAATACAAACTACTTTTGGCCAATCCCAATAATTCACATTGTCGTACAATGGGAATCTGCTTATGGTCAGGCTCTATAGCTAAACGCTTTTGTTCAAGCGTCAAAACCCGATTTTTTTTTTAGCCAGTCCAGCTCGACTTTTAATTGACCGATCTGCTGATATAATTGGTCGGTCAGGGCTTGTTGCTCCTGAAGATCCTGATTGCGACGGAGAGAAAATATCTCCGGCAACGAATCAGTCAGTTGTTTTTTCCATTTGGTGATCTGGGTGGGATGCACCTGGAACTGCTTGGATAATTCCGCCGTTGTTTTATCTCCTTTAGCCGCTGCCAAGGCCACTTTGGCCTTGAACTGCCCACTGTGATTTCGACGCTTGCTTTTCATAACTGTTGTCTCCTGAATCAGTTAAACTCATTATCGGTCCAGGTGACAAATACATCTTAAAATCGCTCATTTCGCGCCCAGTTTTTGGGGAGTATTATAGCCCAGGCAGTTAGCGGCAGGTACGCCAGCAAGGACGCCAAGGGCGATAAGTTCAATAAGTTGGCTGTTAACAACGGCTGTGGGTACATAAGTCACGTAGTAAAGAGCCAATAGTAAAGCCCCGGCAATGCACGCCAGGCGTGTGAATAATCCGAGCATAAGACATAATCCAATTATGATTTGTCCCCAGATATTAAGTACATCAACGACTGACATCAATCCGGGCAGATTTGACATCCAGTGATATACATCCGCTAAAAACCAGTTCGAGCTGGCCAGGTAGGCACGGGAGGTCCAACCCTGGCTCAAGAGTTTGTCAAGGCCCCCATAGAGAAAATGCCAACCGATCGCGGCGCGCATCAGAAACAGGACCCACGTTTGCAGAGTGTTTGCCGGTTTTGCTCTGTTTTGTTTTTCCATATTTGCTCTCCAGCAGAGCACTATCGCCTGCGACAACGGAGCCTATTATAGCCGTAGCGATAATATCGAAAAGAGAAAAATACTGGACACCCGCAGAGGTGGCTTAATGCTAATACTACAGCGCGACTTAGCTGATATTTGACATTTTAAACCGCATTATCAGTATCAAAAACGCAGTTAATCGCATAAAATCGCGCTGTAGTACTAAGCTTCGAGTGTCCGTCATCCGTTTAGCACCTCAGAAGTCAGAAGAGGGCGGAGTTGGAAGTGGGCGGTCCAGGGGTAGAAAAGGAAAGAGGAGGTGAAAAGTCGGGATTTTGTTTGACATTTTGGAGGGGCCGTGGTAGGTTTGGTTTATAGTCGAGATAGACTGTGTTGGGATAGGAAGGAATCCCGCAAAGACGCTAAGAAGAGAAATAGGAACAGAGAAAGGAAAAAAGGTTCCTGACGCCTTAAATTTTCCCATGAACAGGAAAACAGTTTTAAACCAATATTTTGTCTTGTCGTATCTGGTACTTTTGCTTAACGCCTCGGCTTATCTGGGACAAATCCAATATGTTAACTCAGCCACTTTCTTCTTCGCCGGGGCTGTCTATCTCACTTACTGCTTCATCTATCTAGTACCGTTTTCTCTGCTGGTCATGTTGTTGCATTACTTTCTCGCCTGGAAACGCTTAGCTTTCTTTTGCCTAAGACTGCGATTAAAACCCGACTGGATCGTTTACGGTTGGGCGGTCTTTGTCCTTGGTCTGCTCCAAATATTGGTATTTGCCGACAGCATGATCTTCGGCATTTTCGACTTCCACCTGAATGGCTTCGTCTGGAACATTGTCACCACCAATGGCGGAATAGCCTCGATGGGCGGCAGTACCTCCAGCATCCTTTCCTTCATCGGTGTTATCGGTGGTTTTTTTCTGGTGCAAGGACTGATGATGATTTTATTGTTGAAGGTGAATCGATTTAAAATATCCTGTCAAATCTTTTTTACTAAACGCCGTTTTAACATCGCCCTCGTGCTGTTGTTAATACTGGGAACGTTTCAAGGTATCGCCTACGGTCTGAGCAGTTTCCACGCTTACGCCCCTATTCTCACTGTCCCAAGCGCCTTTCCCATTTATCTACCTATCACCTTCAATCGTTTAGCCCGATCTTTCGGATTTACCCCCAAGAAAGACCCATCCTTCAAAATGAAGGTTCATGATATCAATCTTCAATATCCCTTGAAGGTTATTCAGCGGCGTTCCGATCATAAAACTTACAACATTGTTTGGCTTATGATCGAATCCTTTCGTGCTGATGCCATAGATCCCCAGATCACGCCCGCTACTTACGCTTTCGCCCAAAGAGGCGTTTACTTTCTGCAGCACTACAGTGGCGGGAATGCCTCTCGGATGGGTGTATTCGCCATGTTTTACGGCCTATATGGCAATTACTGGTTTCCTTTTCTGGAGGAAAACCGCAGTCCTCTGCTCATTGATTTGCTCATCAAGGACAACTACCAGATGAGAATGTTCAACAGTGCCACCTTTTCTTCTCCCGAATTTGACAAAACTATCTTCGCCCGTCTGCCACGCAGTTGCTTGATTGACACATCTCTGATCGACTCTGGTCCCGGATGGGAACGTGATCGCGAGTGTATCAATCGCATGCTCGATTTTATCGAGCGTCGAGATCCCGACCAGCCCTTTATGACTTTTATGTTCTTCGACGCCACTCATTCCCGCTACAGCTTCCCCCCGGAAAACGCCATCCGCACTCCTTATCTGGAAAACTTCAATTACGCCACCGTTGACCTGAAAAACGATATTGCTCTTATCAAAAACCGCTACATCAACGCTTGTAACTTTGTTGATACTCAGATCAACCGTGTCATCACCTATCTCCAAGATCACGATCTACTTTCCTCCACTATCGTATTGATCGCCGGTGATCATGGCGAAGCCTTCATGGAGAAGGGCCGCTGGGGACACAACTCCGACTTTAGCGAAGAACAGACCCGTTCTCCGCTGATCCTGTGGATTCCAGGCATCGAACGCCGCCAAATCACACATATAACCAGTCATCTTGATGTTCCCGCTACCTTGCTGCCCCTGCTTGGTGTAACCAACCCTCCGGAGGATTATTCTCTGGGCTTCGATTTGCTCGGAGCGGCACGACGAGAGTTTACCATCCTGGCCAGTTGGAACACCTTAGCTTATGTCGATAACGAATACAAAGCCACCTTCCCTATCAAAGCATTCGCCCGCCAAAAAGTCACCACCAAATACGACACCGAAGTCCTTGACACTACTGCGTTCTACCAGTCTCGCCAACAGCACCTCATTCAGATTATGAAGGATCTCGCCCGCTTCAGCAAATGAGGGCGGAAAAGGGGACAGGGTACTTTTTTCCTGCAATTGATTCATTCATGTTCTAAAATTCCGCTATTAGGTAAATTAAAGGGGACAGTGTGGACAGTCGGTAAACCACCTTTCGCATTTCAGATCGGGGTTGGTTCATTAGGGAATAGGTTTTGGGTCGTCGTTTTTTAGCACGCGGTTCGAGGCGGTCGGTGCGGTCGGTCTGCTTCATCTTCATCGCCGCCAGGTACACGTCATGGAGCACATCATCACCGTCCGGGCCGCCAAGGCCCATTCCCGCAACAATCCGCCTGAGCCGGGGCACCTGGCGGCCAAACTCCTGCTCAAGGTCCAATTTCGCTGCCGACCGATGGGCCGACGGTGGCGGTTTCACAATCTGGCTTACCTCCGTGGTTGTCACAAAACCGTATTCCTTTTTATGGCTCCTTACAAGAATCTGTGCAGGATTTTAAGCTGAAAACTGCTGTATTCTATCGGCCTGCGAGGAGATATGTTATTCATTTCAATATCCGAAAGCGACTCCGTGGATTTATCGCATTGGTATCAATCCCGGAGTATATATGCCGGTGGCTCTTGAGATTGGGTTTGCCGGCAAAGCCCCCATGAAAAATCGTAACCGTTCAGGCCCTTGGGGCCTGATTTTCAAGTTCGGCCGGTTAACACAACCAGCCACAAAACAACAACTTAGGGTCAGTATATCCATTCTTGGACTGTCGTCAAGGTTTTTTAAGTGGAGGGCCACAAATGCCTGATAACATCGTTGGTGGAAACCCGCCGAATAAAATTTGGGGGGTCAATATGGGTGATGGCAGGGCCATGAATATAACTGGTCCAAAATTAAAGGATTAGGTGAGTATTGACAAGGAATGGGGGCTTGTTATACTGTTGGGAGACAGAGGTCAGAAGGAAAAGTAAATACGTGACAAGAAAATTGGAAAAGTAGAATTGCCTTAATTGAGGAGTATCGACCATGAAAAAACAAATACTGTTTATGGCATTGATGGTATCGATCGGCGTGTCGGTGGCGGCGGCGGCTTTGGGAGCTGAGAAGCCGGCGAAGGTGTTTATTCTTGCGGGTCAGTCGAACATGGAAGGCAAGGCGAACGTGTCTCTGCTGGATTATCAGATTAAGGCGCCCGAGACGAAAGAGTTATTCAAACACCTACACAAGGATGGCAAATACATTGTGCGAGATGATGTCTGGATTAAGTTTCTCGAACGGCATGGCGGGCTGACGGTTGGTTTTGGGTCGCCCGGCAAATGCGGTGTGGAACTTGAGTTTGGTAATGTTATGGGCGATCATTTTGCTGAGCCGATAGTGCTCATCAAAGCGGCATGGGGCGGACATTCGCTGTTCAAGCTGTTCCGTCCGCCGTCAGCGGGGATGCCCAGCGATGAGGTGCTGCAGCAAGAACTGGAGGATGCGCAAACGAAGATCAAGAACAACAATGAGAAGAACAACCGCAATGATCCGCTGCCGACAATGGCGGAGATCAAGGCGGTGTACGGTTCGTCCTATCGCAACATAATGAGCGAGGTCAAAGAAACGTTCGAGAACTACGAAACGATGTTTCCGGCACTTAAAGGCAAAAAGCTCGAACTGGCTGGTTTTGTGTGGTTCCAGGGTTTTAACGATATGTGGGGCAGTGCGCCTGGCGAGTACGCGTCCAATATGGCCCACTTTATCCGTGACGTGCGCAAGGATATGAAAGTGCCGAATCTGCCGTTCGTGATCGGAGTAATGGGGCAAAATGGATCGCAGCGGGCTAAGGGCGGGATGCTGGAAGTGCAGAATGCACAACTAGCGATGGAAAAAATCGCCGAGTTTAAGGGAAATGTCAAGGCGGTCAGGACGGACGTTTTGGTGGATAAGAACGCCGAACGACTTATCGATAGTTGGCAGGATCATGTCGAAGAGTGGAATAAGGTGGGTTCGGATCGGCCTTATCATTATCTGGGCAGCATAATCTGGTTCAGTCGCATGGGTAAGGCGTTTGGCGATGCTATGCTCGAGTTAATGGGCGGTTCGCCTGATGGCAAGGATTATCACGTTTCGGTCAATGGAAACGATACCAACAACGGCTCTGCGTCCCAGCCGCTACGGACTATCTCCGCGGCGGCGCAACTCGCCCAGGGCGGTGACGTGGTCATAGTCCATAAAGGGACCTATCGCGAACGTATCAATCCGCCACGTGGGGGCACATCCGATTCCAAACGTATCACCTATAAGGCGGCTGAAGGTGAGAAGGTTATCATCAAGGGTTCCGAGATCGTCACCGGCTGGAAGCAGACAGAAAAAGGTGTGTGGATGGTCACGCTGCCCAATACGTTTTTCGGTGATTACAATCCCTATAAGGATCACATTCAGGGGGATTGGTTTGACCCCCGTGGAAGAATTCATCATACAGGTGAGGTCTATCTCAACGGCAGGGCGATTTCTGAAGATGTTTCGCTCGATAAGGTTGCCCAAACCGCGATGAGATGGTACTGCGAGAACGACGATAAGAATACGACCTTGTGGGCGAACTTCGGCGATGCGGACCCCAAAGGGGGACTAGTCGAAATTAATGCGCGGCCCGCGTGCTTCTACCCTGATAAGCCCGGTCGAAACTATATCACCGTCAGTGGCTTCATCATGCAACAGGCCGCGACGCAATGGGCCGCCCCGACGGCTGAGCAGATCGCCCTGATCGGTACGCACTGGAGCAAAGGCTGGATTATCGAGAATTGCATGATCAGCGATTCGAAGTGCGTCGGGATTACGCTCGGTAAAGACCGCGCGTCAGGGCACAACAACGCTGAAAGCGCCGATGGATATAATGAGGTCGTTCGGCGTGCGCTGGAAAACGGCTGGTCGAAGCAGAATATCGGATCCCACATCGTCCGCAATAACACGATCTACAACTGCGGTGCAGCCGGGATATGCGGTAGTATGGGCGGCGCGTTCAGCCAAATTACGGATAACCACATTTACAATATTTGTATGAACAAGCCATTCGGCGGCGCTGAAATGGCTGGGATCAAGTTGCACGCGGCTATCGATACCCTGATCCGTAACAACCGTATCCGCCACTGCATCCGTGGCATCTGGCTGGATTGGATGGCGCAAGGCGCTCGCGTAAGTGCCAACATCTGCTACGACAACGTTCAAGATGATCTTTTCCTCGAAGTCAACCACGGCCCTTACATTGTGGATAACAACCTGCTGCTATCCCAAACGGCGGTGCTGGATTGCTCCCAGGGAGGGGCGTTTGTGCATAACCTGATTGTCGGCAATATCTCCGTTCATCCGCAAGGTCGCCATACTCCGTATCACAAGCCACATTCAACCGAGATTGCGGGTCTGACCAACATCAGCGGAGGCGACAACCGGTTCTACAACAACATTTTCGTCGGTGGCACGGGTACGAAAATCTACGACGATGCCAAACTACTACCCATGCAGGTTGAGGGCAATATTTACCTGAATGGTTCATCGCCGTACCCGGGAGAAAAAAACTCTATTCATCAGCCGCAGTTCGACTCCGATATTAAAATCATAGACAAAGGAGATGCCGTTAACCTGCAAGTGACCTTACCGAAAACCACTGCGGATCAACAAAATCATCTTGTCACGACCGAACTGCTCGGTAAGGCTAAGATACCGGCTTTACCGTTTGAAAACCCCGATGGCACCACGTTGCAAATTGACCGCGATTATCTCGGCAATGCCAGGAACAGTCAGAACCCGACCGCCGGGCCGTTTGAGAACATTGGTGTGGGCAGGCTCGATCTGCAAGTGTGGCAGGGCCAATAAGAAAACGGGACAACTCAATGGGTGTGTGAGATTATTATCCGGCAAATTCAAGTGGCCGGCCTATGAGATATACAAAATCCCGGTTTTTAGCTTAAAAACCGGGTTATGTTCTTTTTCTTTGCCTGTATCACACATCGTAGCCAATGCCAGAAATAAATCTCGCATACCGGTCAGATTTGAGGTGGGAAAATTATTGTAATTGGATCTGTAATCTGATAAAATGAGCTTATATATCTGGTCTGCGGTGGCAGTATGTTGATCCGCAAAGTTGTAGAGAAATGGAGAAAGCAAGAGAGGAAAAATGCCTGTCTGGAAAGTGTCCCAATGTTTAGGAATATGACTATTATGTGTAAAAGAAATGTTTCGACAATTGCAGTTGTGGGGGTGTTAGCCATGATGGCTACGGCCAATGCGGTGCTGATCAATGTGAACATCGATACCACGGCAAGGACACAGAGTACGCTCGATGGTCCCATTTTTGGCAATGGCGGCAGTGACCTCGGTGCAAGATGGAATCAGTCTTTGGGCACACCTGTATCAGGAACCAGCTTGCTGGACTCCACTGGCGCTGCCACCACCGTGAGCTTCACGTCCAATGCCAGCTACGTGGGCATTTGGGGCGCCCCAGCCCTTAAGATACTGACAGGTGGCGCATTTCAGTGGGTTCCAACCGCTGAATATACCCTGACTATCAGTGGTCTCGACTCCGGCGAGGAGTACGACGTGTATCTGGCCAGCTTTCATCCTAATGAGAATGGAAACCGGGTTTTGATTTCGACCAGCAACACGACAAGTACCGTGGGAACACAGATTGCTGATAGTGGCGGCGGCGGTGGAAACGATTCAACGTGGGTTCGGGGCGAAAACTTTGTGGTCTTCGAGGACGTCGAGCCGGACGGCAGCAACAGAATTATCTTCACATTAGACAGTGACTGGACCACCGATTTTACCAAAAGAGCCTATCTAAGTGGCTTCCAGATCGCGACCGCTGGTACCGCACCGGTTCTTCCCGGCCCGGCAATTAACCCGAACCCGGTCGATGGTACGGTAGGTCTGGGGCCCAATACAGACTTGAGCTGGGCCGCTGGGCCTGGTGCGAGTTCCAGTAACGTTTACTTCGGTACCAACCCGAGTCCTGGCGCCGGCGAATTCCAGGATAATCGGGTCGAGACCACTTTCGATCCGGGTACGTTGGCTCAAAACACCTACTACTGGCGTATCGACTCGGTCAACAGCGACGGTACCACTACCGGTGAGGTCTGGAGCTTCATCGTTGGCCCGCCTGGTAAGGCCCTTTGCCCGATGCCTTACGATGGTATGACAGCAGTCGCGGTCAATGCGGACTTCCTGGCCTGGGCCGAGGGTGAGAACGCGGTTTCCAGTGACGTTTACTTCGGTACAGACCCGACTCCCGATAGCAGCGAGTTCAAGGGCAATCAAACCGCAACCACTTACGATCTGCCCGCCCTCACTGCCGATACGACCTACTACTGGCGTATCGATCAGGTCAACGCTCAGGGCACTACCACCAGCGATGTATGGAGCTTTACCACCCCCAAGAACAGTGCTAACACCGTAAAGGTTTTCATTTTGGCCGGCCAGTCCAACATGGAGGGACAGGGCGAAATAAACCCGATCGGGACTCAGGGGACACTTGAGTACATATATAACAATGATCCAGTCACATACGGACATCTCAAAGACGGCGGCAATTGGGCCGTGCTCAACGATGTGTGGATTTGGTATAAACGTGGAGGCACGACCCTTGTGAAGGGGGGACTCACGGCCGGTTATGGCGTCTCCAGTACCACCATAGGCCCTGAACTGCAGTTTGGTCATTTGATGGGTGATTTTTATGGCGAACAGGTTCTTCTCATCAAGACGGCATGGGGTGGCAAGAGCCTGGGTGTTGACTTTCGTCCGCCGACCTCTGGTTGGGGCATCATCCCACCTGTCACCGCCGGCAATGATGGGTTTTACTACCAGGAAATGCTCGACTTTGTAGTCGATGCCATGGCCAACATAGGAACCTACTTCCCAGCTTACAGTGGTCAGGGCTACGAAATAGCCGGATTCGGTTGGCACCAGGGCTGGAATGACCGTGTCACCTCAAATCTCGCTGCCGAATACGAAGAGAACATGGCAAACTTCATCACCGATGTCCGTGCATCCCTAGGTGTACCCGATATGCCATTTGTCATTGCAACAACAGGAATGGACGGAAACCCTGATTACAGTGAGGTAGAACTGGCGCAACTGGCAATGGGCGATTATGTCAAGTATCCGGAATTCGAAGGCAATGTAGCCGTCGTTGACACTCAGGACTTCTGGCGCAGCGTGGCCGAGTCCCCGGCCGACCAGGGTTATCACTGGAACCGCAATGCCGAGACCTATTACCTGATAGGCGAGGCCATGGGTGAGGCGATGAGCGATCTGATTGGAGAAAGCAGTGGCGACGTTAACCTGGATGGTCAGGTTGATTTGGCGGATTTCGCGTGGTTGGCTGCGTACTGGCTGGAGATCGACTGTAATGCGGGTAACAATTTCTGTAGCGGGGCGGACATCAATCAGGTGGGTGGTGTCGGTTTGGATGATCTGCTTATACTGGGCGGGGATTGGCTGGAAGGAGCTCCACGCCTGATGGCACACTGGAAGCTGGATGAGTCGAGTGGTATGGTTGCCAGTGATAGTGTGGGTGGTAATGACGGGACGCTTAACGGCGATCCGACGTGGTGGCCGGGTGATGGGAAGATTGGCGGGGCGCTGGAATTTGACGGGGCCGGCGATTATGTGGAAGTCGAAGGCTACAAAGGTATCAGCGGGTCGAATCCTCGAACCGTAACCGCATGGGTGAAGACCGAATCAGGTCTGTCGATTGTGCGTTGGGGTACGCTGGAAATCAACGGCGGGCTATGGTCTAATGTGATCAACACAGCCGGCAACCTGCGAGCCGCCGTGATTGGCGGGAGCGTTGTAGGTGATACAGTTATAAACGATGATACATGGCATCACGTAGCGATTGTGCTGCCGGATAAGGCGAATGTAAAAGTCGAAGATATACTGCTGTATGTAGATGGCGGGCAGGAAGATACCACCATCAGCCTTGGCAGCCAGACAATCAATACCGCTGTGGGCATGGATGTCCTGATTTCTTTAGATGGGTCCGTTGGTTTGCTGGATGATGTTCGGATTTATAATTATGCGCTTAGCGAGGAGGAGATTGGGGAGTTGGCTGGTGTGCTGTGACAGTGAGTGAATGATGGAAGGTGGCGGGGCGAAAGGTGGGCCCCCACATTCGCGGGGGTGACAATTGTGGGCGGGGGGAATTGTAGGCATGGTGGCTTATCTTGTTGTTATTTAGGCGGTTACGTCGAATATCAATTAAAAACAACAGGCATGTATGTCTCGGACGTCAAAGGATTTCAGGTGGATCGTCGATTTTGGCGAAAAAATGGCGTTTTTGTGGGCGTTGGTATCGATTTGGAGGCTCCGTGGTGACGTCAGCGTCAAAAGGGTTGTGAAACGTTGATTTTGGCGTTAAAACGGCGTTTTGCGCCGTGGATATCGACTTTTGGGGCCAATATCTGTGAAAATAATTTTTTTGTTTGCAAAAAAGAATAAAATGCTCTAAACTGATTGGTTAGTTATAAGCTAGTTAGTTATAAGCCTTGAAGCTTTAGAAGACCGCTAATTGAAATTTTGACATGCGTTTAGGCCAACCATAATAGTCTTCACAGATAGGTAAAAGTGGGCGATTGCCCGGCATTCGCAGCAAAACTGACGTTTGTCCAGGTGTAAGAAAGGGGAGCCCTGATTACCATGAAGGAGATTCACCTTGTATCAGATCAAGATCCAATCTAATCCGCGAAGTTCTCTGTGCGGTGCTTTTCACCGGAATTGCCGAAGCCTGTCGTTGATATTGCTGGCAACCTTCTTCGTTATGGCATATTGCAGCAATTACTGCCGAGCGGATGAAAATAACGGCGCAAGTGCTATCGCAACGAAAAGCAAAGAGGAGTTGGCAGCCGGTCAGAAGAAGGCTGGGGAATATCTCGACATCACCGCCGCACAACTCAAGAAGTACAGGTATCAGGAAGCAAAGGAGTCCCTGGAGAGTTGCAATGAATTCCGATGGAGCCTCTCGTCGGCCCAAGAAAAGCGATTGGAAAAATACTCGCAGGAAGTGAGCGATGGAATCAAAGCGCTCGATCGCGTCCGCAATATGATCGATATTGGGGAAAAACATCTTGAAGCAGGAAACCCGGTCGAGGCAGAAAAGGGATTTGAGGAAGCTCTTGCCCTTCGAAAATATCTGCCGAAACCAACGGTTGCGAAGCTCGAGAACAGATTGATCGCGGTCAGGGTGAAGAAGGGCGAGCTTAAGGAAGAGATGAAACGTCTGTTCCGTGAGAGCCGCGACTACTGGCGTAATGATAAGCCGGCTGAGGCGGAGGCTGGTTTTAAGAAGATAAAGGATAGCGGAATAGAATTGAGCTTTTTTGACCGAGGCGCGGATCTGACCAGTGTTGGCGGGTATCTGGAGAAGATAGTATCCAGAAAGGCACAGGATGTGCGCACTGCTGAAGAGCAAAAGGCGTTGGCTGAGGCGGAAAGTGCCCGTCAAGAGGCGTTGGCTGAGGCGGAAAGTGCTCGGCAAGAGGCGTTGGCTGAGGCGGAAAGTGCTCGGCAAGAGGCGCTAGCTGAGGCGGAAAGTGCCAAGCAAGAGGTGTTGGTGGAGGTGGAAAGGGTTCTGGCGGAACAAGAGCGGGATGCGTCCGAAGCCGAGGTCGTCGAAATAAGCAAGGAGGATTTGACGGAGTTAGTTACCCCGGCAACTACGCCAGGAGCAGTTAAAAAGGATCTAAATCCGTCGAAGGAAACGTCAACAGCGGAGATGGAACCGCAGGAGTTATTGGAGAAGGCTAAAGAGGATGAGGGCGAATCTCCATTGCCAAAGGAAAAGGAGTTGGTTTCGGAGGATGAAAGGGAAATCGGCGAGCAAGAGACGGATGTAATGGCAGAGACGGCGGAATCGGCGGAGCCATCCAAGAAGGAGAGTAAGTTTTCAGTATGGCCATTCGGCAAGAAAGAAAAAAAGGAGGAAGATGTCGCGAAAGTAGTGCCAATAGAGCCGGAGCCGCAGCAGGTGGAGTCGCCAAAGGCCAAGGAGAAGGTGACCGTTTCGTTGTGGCCGTTCGGGAAGAAAAAAGACGAGAAATCTGTCGAGACGTCCAAGAAGATCGAAGAGTTGTTGGCTCATGGCGAGTTGTCCATGCAAAATCAGCGCTACGAGCAGGCCAAGCTGTATTATGAGGAGGCGTTGATGCTGGATCCGAGCCTGGAGCAGGCTCAAGTGGGTCTTGGTGCGGCGAAATACCATCTGAGAAGTCCGGGGACAGAGGCTAAGCCTGGCAAGCCAAGCATTTTAGAAATGGTCAAACAGCAGGAGTTGTTGCAAATACAAGCGATCGAAGCGAGGTGGAATTCCACTCAAACTGAAGTTGCACAACTGCTAAGTCAAGCGTTGTTTGACGAGGCGAATGCGTTAGTGAGCCAAGTTATGGCGGGTATCAAGAGCGAGAAACAGGTTCTGGGCGCAAGTCGTTATGAGCGTTTGCAGGCCAATGCCCAGGCCCTGCTGGACCAAATAGAGCAAAGGCAAAAGCGTGCAGTGCAAGAATCGCTCAAGCAAAAGGCTACTGAGGCTGACAGGGTGGAGGAAGAACGGAATCGCAGAGAAAACACCGAACGTCAGCAAAAGATCGATGATTTGTTCGAGATAGCGAATAAATTCAAAGAATCACGTGATTATGCCCAAGCGGTGGCAACACTGACGAGGCTGCTGGAGCTTGACCCGGAGAACAAGTACGCACAGTGGGTTAAAGAGGATATGGAAGACATGCTTTTTTATGAGAAGCAGGTAAAAACCGCGAACTTCGCGATGGACGAAGAGAAACGAGTTCTAATAGAGGCTCGTGAGTCAGCTACTCCATATTCTGAGATACAGAGATTTTCGGAGGACTGGGTCGAAAAAACGGAACGACGTCGCGAGGAAGAGGATCCGGCCAATGTGAAGAAGGTAGATGCCTTAGCCAAGCTGAGTAAGATAATAGATGAGTTGAACTACGATGGTGCTGCGCTTTCGGAGGTAATAGATGAGTTTCGCGATCTTACGGAGTTGAACGTTGTCCCGCAGTGGAACAGTCTGGAAGTGGCAGGAATCACTCCGGAAGATACAGTGGATATACGGCTCAGTCAGGTGGAGGCAGGTAAGGCATTGGACCGTATTCTGGCGTATGTTTCCGGCGGCGCCGACAAGCTTGGCCGAGCAGGTTATGAGGTGGATGAGGAAGGCGTACTAACCATCAAGCTGGTAAGTGACTCTTATGGTTACGAGACACGGCCATATTATGTTGCGGATCTGATTGAGCCAGAATCGGGCGGTGGCATGATGGGCGGTATGGGCATGATGGGTGGCATGGGTGGCATGGGTGGCATGATGGGTGGCATGGGTGGCATGGGCGGCGGTATGATGGGTGGCATGGGTGGCGGTATGATGGGTGGCATGGGTGGTGGTTATGGCGGCGGCGGTATGATGGGTGGCATGGGTGGTTATGGCGGAGGAAGAGGCTACGGCCGCCGAGAGATGGATGGCAGAGATTACTACCAAAACGATATAAGCGGTAGGCCGGAGGGTGTTTCTTATGGAGGGGGTGCGTCTAATAACAACCAGTCAAGTGGTTTTGATGGCGGCTCACTGGGCAATGGGGATCAATTGCGTCCCAAGCTAAGTAATACCCAGTACGGTATGATGGGTGGCATGGGTGGCGGTATGGGTATGATGGGTGGTATGGGCGGCGGCATGGGTGGCATGATGGGTGGTATGGGCGGCGGCATGGGTGGCATGATGGGTGGTATGGGCGGCGGCATGGGTGGCATGATGGGTGGCATGGGTGGCATGGGCGGTATGGGTATGATGGGCGGCATGGGTGGCGGTATGAACTTTTATCAACAGGCGCAACTGCAGAATCTTATTCAGCGGACAATTGAGCCGGATAGTTGGCTATATGTTTCAGGAGGAGGAGCAGGAGGAATAGGAGGAGTAGGAGGAGCAGGGGGAATAGGAGGAGTGGGAGGGGCGCAGGGTATGGCAGGCACGGAAATTACGGATGCCGAGGGCAGAGGCGAGATGCATTTTTTTCGCAGCACGCAGATGGTAGTATTTCAGACGCCAAAAGTACACCAACAGATAGAGGAACTTCTTAAGCTGCTCCGCGGGACGCATGGCACACAAGTGTCTATTGAGATTCGATTTTTGTCGATCAGCAACAATTTTCTGGAAGATATCGGGCTGGATATTGACATTCTTCTTGGCGCCGGTAACGCCGGGTTTAGTCATTTTTCGGAGATTCCCATTGATATGTCAAGCCATGAGTTTACAAGTCCGCCACCGGCGACAGGCATAAGCGGTTCGCTGGGTGGCGGTGCGGTTCCGGACGCATTTTCGATTTCGGGGCAGTTTCTGGACAACATACAGGTTGATTTTTTGATGCGGGCGACTCAGGCTCATCAGCGAAGTCGCAACCTGGTGGCTCCGCATGTAACAGTTATGAACGGTGAAACGTCTATGATCAATTTTTCGAAGGAGACCGCCTATGTGGCTTCCGCCACGTCGAATGTGGGTTACGGTGTCGGTTTGTATGACATCCAACCGGCGATAGACGTTTCCGGCATTCAGATCATGGTTACACCGGTGATAACGGCTGATAAGCGATATGTTTTGTTGAATGCGAACTTCCAGCAGCAGATTACGGAAAGTATCGAGAAATTCAATACGGGAACGGGGGCGTCTGGAGTCGATCTTGATACGAGCGATCCCATCGAGCCCGGGGATGTGCAGTCTGTGGTAATTCAACAGCCGGTCAAGAGTATAAACAGTATTACCACTCATGTGATGGTACCAGACGGCGGAACGTTGCTGCTGGGCGGTCAGAAGATTGTCGGCGAAAGAGAAAGAGAAAGCGGCGTACCGACCCTTAGCAAGCTTCCTTTGATCAACAGGCTCTTTAACAATCGTGCGGTTACCAAGGATGAAAATGTGCTGCTTATTCTGTTGAAGCCGCAGATTATTCTGCAGTCAGAAAGAGAGGAAGATGAGTTCGGCAGTATCCTGACGAAACAAGAATGAAAGAAATGGATGAGTGAGGCATAAAGGGTTTTTCGCTACGTTGGTATAAACATGCCCACGCAAGCGTGGGCATGGCACCCGGCGGGGGAACAAGAATAAGAAGAAGGCTGGGGAGCGAGTAAAAATCGGCGGGTAACCATGCTTAAGGGTGCCGCCGGCCGGGGTGGGTTTGTCGGCGAGGGTTAAGTGTCGGTTTCGAGTTTTTTCATAATTTCTTCTGGGATATCGAAATTGGCAAAGACGTTTTGTACGTCATCCTGGTCTTCCAGGGTTTCCATCATGGCAAGGATTTTGCGTGCTCCCTGTTCGTCGTCAATGGCGACGGTATTGGAGGGTATCTGAGAGAATTCGGCGAGCCGGATGGGGATTTCCTTTTCGCGGAGCGTTTTTTTGATTGTCTCGAAATTTTCGACCGAACAGGTTATTTCGTAGGTGTCGTCAATACGTTCAAAATCATCGGCGCCCGCCTCTAGGGCGATTTCCATTAAACTTTCCTCGTCAGTCTTGGCGGCATCAACGACAAGCAGGCCTTTTTTGGTAAAAATCCATGCGACACAACCGCCGGATCCGAGCGAGCCGCCCCTGCTGTCGAAGATTTTTCTCAGCTCACTGGCTGTTCGGTTTCGGTTGTCGGTAAGCGCCTCACACATAATGGCTACGCCATTGTTTCCGTAACCTTCGTAAAGGACTTCTTCATAAGAGACGCCTTCGAGGTCTCCGGTGCCCTTTTTGATGGCCTTATCGATGGTGTCCTTTGGCATATTGGCGTCCTTGGCCTTGTCGATAGCATAACGTAGAGCTATATTGTGGTCGGGATCGCCCCCGCCTGTTTTGGTGGCTACGATGATACCGCGTGCAAGCTTGCTCCATAGTTTGCCTCGTTTGGCATCGACAGCAGCTTTTTTGTGTTTAATACCCGCCCAATGTGAATGTCCAGACATAAAACTTGAACTCCCAATAAAATCTATTCTTTGCCATCCGGCGTTTCGTCAAAAAGCGAAGCAACCGTAACTTTTTTTCCCTGGTTTAATTGCTGTAACTTAGTTTTTATCGCAGAGGCGCTCTCTTCGAGATAACGTTCGGTTTTTACGCGGCGGTGCAACTGGTCCATCGCCTGGAGCCAATACCATTGAGCCGACTGGTGACGGCCCAACCGATATGCGGTATCGCCCAAATGATCCATGATTTCGGGGTCCGGCGTCATGGTCAGGGCCGCCGCCTGACAAATATACTCCCAAGCGGTGTCAAACTCGCCTTTTTTATAATAAAACCAGCCCAAACTATCAAGAGTCGGTATCGATTCCGGGTCGTCAAGCAGGGCCTCCCACAGGAGCTGCCCTGCCCGGTCAACCTGGCGATGCGACTGTACCAACAGAAAGCCGAGGTTATTTTTGATTCCGGCGTTGTCAGGCGTTTTGACCAGCAATAGCTCCAGTTGGTCGGCAGCCTGAGGCTTCTGTCCCATTCTATCCAAAAATATACTGTATTGCAACCTTGATTGAGAATTATCCGGGTTCTGCTCGACTATGTTTTTCTGTAGTTCCAGGGCCTGCGTTCTTTGGCCACAGGCATCCAAGATGTTCGCTTTTAACATTCGAATAGCGACGGTATTTCCATCCGGGCCGACAAACTCATCCACCCGGGCCAAGGCCCGCTGAGGTTTGCAGGCCGCTATGTCAAATTTTATCCAGGCGTTGAGCCATAAGGCGGATTTGTCATGTTGCGAGAGAATATCCTGGGCCTGACTATAAGCGTCGGCATCAATGAGGATATCGACCAACTGCAATTGGATAGCATCGTTTTGGCCGACGGTCGAAAGGTGTTTGCGCAGCTCCGCGGCGGCACTTTCATAATTTCCGCTGCGTTTCAACAATAATGTCAATACTTCCACTCTTTTGGGGTCGTCCGGTTTTTCGGCCAGCCAACTGCTCGCTCTTGTGATCGCTTCATCCTTACGGCCCTGTTCAAAGATAGTCAGGTACAATAACGTTCGTAACAACAACTCGTCGGGACGCAATTGTATAAGTTCCTCCAACAACGTCTGAGACTGTGCGAAATGGCATCGCACATTGAGCGTCTGTACCAACCATATCGCTGTGGGCAGTTGCATTGTCGGATATCGCTGGTAAGAGTTTTTGATATGTTGCACCGCCCTATCATAAAAGCCGGCCTGTGTGAGGGCCCAGACGAGATTTTCGGTAGCGGTTTGAACTACCTCTAAAACCGGGGCGGCATCATCGTCGCGATTATTTTCGGAGACAATTTTGAACCATTTGTCAAATAAATCGACCGCCTGAGTGTATTGGCGAGTTATTATGAATAACAACAAAGCTTCGTTCTGAAGTATCCGCACCGGTGCGGGGTCCATCTGCCATTGGTCCTGGGAGGCGCCATCGATTAAAAGGGATAAGGCTTCCCGGGCTTTTCCGTTGAGGCGCATGTTTTCCAAACACCTCAGCAATGACTGTGGATCGCGCGGCTGCATACGCCATAACTGGAGCCATTGCCGCGTTTTGGTGTACAGGCTGATAAGGTCACGGCGGACCAGTTCGATGTCTGGGTCATGTGGCAGAATATTTCTGAGTACTTGTTCGGCACGGCTGTTTTCGCCGGCCAGTGCCAGTCCGTAAGCATATAACCGATCGGTAATCTGTTTTCCGTCATGTCCTTTATGCCAATCGTCGAGCTGCTGTAAATACGAATTGTATTCGGCCATGTGAGTGCAGGCTTCGTAAAAAGTTGTCAATACCGTTTCCGGTTGCGGATCGGTTGCCAATAAATAGCGACATAACGCCGATACCTGATGATATCGCAGTTGCAGCGGCGCCTTCTTCTTTGCCGTCGAGATAACAAATACTTCGATAAGGTCTTGATCGTTCGGCAAGGCCGACTGTGCCTGGCGCAAAAGTTCGACCGCTGAATCTATATGTCCCATTGTCAATTGCAAATCTGCCAGGGCTAACAAAGGGATGTGCATTCGGCCAACCAATTGTGCTACGATTATGTTCGCCTGCGCGTAAATTCTCTGCTGCAACAGTAACCGCCAAGTTTCATGATATGCCTGTGTTGCCGCGGTAAGATAACCCATTTCCGTCAATGCGGCGGCCAATTGCAGATGCAATACGGCAGTGGTCGGGTTGCTTTCGGTGGCCTGTGGGCAGGCTAAAGCTCTTTTGAGCAGGGAAGCCGCCTGCGGATATTGGCGCTGATCTAATTTTATGTTCGCCAGCATATAATAGCCTGTCAGGCTGTTACTGTTTAGCTCAATGGCTTTGGCGGAGGCGGCGATGGCGGTGGTGTCCGAGCCTAGTGCGAAACAAGCTTCGCTCAACAGTTCATACAAAACTGAACTGTTTGGGTCGCCGGCTAAGCCGATGTGCAGCTCATCGACGGCCTGCTCGCGGAGGTTCTGACGAAAAGTGCCCTGGGCTTTGTTTAAGAGGTATCGTGCCCGCAAAGCGGCCTTGCGGCCAGTAGCAATGTGGGTGTCGTTGGGGTCGGCTATGTCCGGCGGGGCAGGGTGGGCAGGCAGGCGGAGCGGTTCTTCCGGAAGGACAATCTCCTCAAAAGGTACATTTTCCAGAGGCACGAACATTTTATCCAGTTGCTCTGGAGTAAGGTTTTTGTCAAGGGCCAGCGGCGATATGCGAGCATAGCGGCCGGCAGACTGACGAGGCATGGCTGATAAATTTATGGTTTTGCAGCCAGATGCGGTGAGCAGCAGGATTATGAGAAGACTGATCTTTTGGTTTCTAACGTTATGGTTTTTCAAGATCCACACTCATCAATAATTTCCCAGGTCGATTACTATTCCTTCAGGGGTAAAGTAATCAACGTTAAATATTTTGTCGGTGACCAACGTCACCACCACTACGGGGCAGCCGTGCAGACGTCCGTAACACAGGTCGTCGATGCCAGGCCCGGCCAGTTCCGGTCCTCGCCACTTATCGACGTGACAGTGCCAGCGGGTCAGGGACAACGCGGCGTCGTGGATCATCCGCGGCGATTCGATGTACTGGTTGTCACCGGAACGCTCGCCGGGCTGGTACGTTTTGAATACGGCTGTGCCGTCATCCAACATACTCAGCCCTCCCACCTCACTGGTATTATCGGTAATGTCCTGTTCTAAAAAGCTTCTTAATTGCCGAGTGGTTTGGGCCTGGGCTAAGGTCTCGAGCAAAAGCTTAATTCGCAGTAAGTCAGTATAGCTCAAACGATTACATTGGTCAATAAAACCTTCGGCGTAATCGTCCGGTGCGTTCGGATAGCTTCGAGGACGTTTGGTGTGGTCGAGTTTGGCCAGGCGAAGGGCGATATCGCTAACTAACTGTGAACGTGACAATTGCAGATGTGGATCGTCTATTATGCTGAGCAGTAAATAGCTGTCGTGGATGTCGAAGGTGTAATCTTCGCATTTTTTCAACGATGTAGCGAGGTGACGCATCATTTCCAACTGTGCCGGTGTCAGTATGGTTTGCTGTATTTGGCAGGCGAGAAAACGTATAAAATTGGCTGGAACATAACCGAAACTTCCGGCCCAGAATTGTAATTGCCCTGTCATATCATCGTTGGGTGGCAAGGCCATTATAGTCTCGATAATACGGTCGCGGTCGGTAAGTTTGCGCAGACCTGTCAGGGCGGCGATTCTAAGTCGCAGCGATTTGGCGTGTTTGAGTTGGCCTGTTAAGATTTCTTCCATGGTTTTATTTTGGCCGGCAATGTGCTCGATGGCGAGTGCGAGTTCACTGTCGATCGGGCGAGTCGAAGGCTCGTCTTCGGCCAAGGCCATAAGCAGGTAGGGAAGTGTTTCTTTGTCGTTCAAATCAATTATATGATCGATAATCTGACGGCGGAGGCATGGCTCTTTGGAGTTTGTCAGGGCTGTGCCCAGCCATTTGGGGGCGTCGTCGCGATAATCAGCAACGATCAGCTCCAACACCCGCTGACGAATAGTTGACGAATGCAAAGGAGAGGCAGCCACGCCGGCGAACACCCGGCCTAATCTTTCGTGTTGGTTATGATCCAGCTTTCGTTGGGTCAGCTCATCGATAACCGCTAATCGCTTGCGGTCGGCCAGGTCCGGCTGCCCGACCGATCTGATAATCGCATCAGTTGACCATTGTCCGGGGGCCAGGGACCGACAGCCGACAGTCGCCGGCAACAGCGCCATCGCCAGAATCAATCGTAAATGGTTTGTCTTTGCCAATTTACACATATACATCCAATAGCTATAATACTTCGCGGCAAGGCCAATTGTAAAGGATTTTAGGACAAATGGGATTGTTGTACCTACTGTTGAGCATATCCAGCTCTGTTATTATTGCGCTGCTGCTGAAATATAATGAGACACAGGAAAGGTCCCGACTGGTTCCCCTGGCAAGTAATTATATTACTGCGACGGGGATTACTTGTTATCTG